>Ga0228710_1007061_pt1 | contig 16766 bp, 12 predicted proteins | sample MedpolnodulmetaG_FD_177995 | JGI IMG/M metagenome (GOLD analysis project Ga0228710, IMG submission 177995) | Root nodule microbial communities from Medicago polymorpha collected in Santa Monica, California, United States - pink nodules | ecosystem: Host-associated > Plants > Roots > Nodule... | reverse complement strand
AACCACCCACTAACAACTCAGATTCCATAGCTCTAACTCATGCTGGTTGAAACTTATTTGATGAAGAGGTTCCGTGGAGTTAGAACGGGAAAAGAACAGTTCATGAATACATCTATGCGATTATTTTATAAGCTTGTTGTTTAAATCTTTTTACAACGTGGTTGAGTTTGGGGTAAAAATTAATTTATAAGTAAAATCAATTATAATTGTTATTACTTCAGTATGTCAGCATGTAATAATCAATTTTACAACTTTATAATCAATTTTGACTCTTCTAAAAATCAAAACAAACATACAAAGCACTTTACTTTTCTCAATAAAGGTTTTTAGTTGCGGCCAAGGCTTCGGCGCGCAAGCAAATTTAATCTCCTACCGTGTAAGACCTTCAATTCACTGCAAATTTATTCATTTTTAATTCATATTTTGATATGTTTTTAAAGTGTGGTTGTAAGTAAAAATGTTGTAGTAGAATTCATAAATAATTTCCATCATGTTGCTAACTAGAGGAAACTCATTTAATTGTTTTTAGAATGATTCATCTTCAGGTTATACAATTAGATCCAAAACCATTGACACAACTACCTCAAAGAGATCTTCAATTATGAGATACCAAGTGGACGATTGGACTAAGACTGAACTTGACACTCTGGGGATCGTTGTTCATCAACATGGTAAAGGAATATGGGAAACAATATTAACATATTCATTTATGCTAGTTTTGATGAATAAAACTCCAAAAGAACTAGCCACAAGAGACATTGCAGACCCTTCCGATAGAACTAGCATTATCAATTAGCACCATGCTTTCTAATGGTTCAAAGAGACATTTTAATTCTTCAGCAAACAATGAGGTAGAAGTTAGGCCTCAAATCCTAATATTTCGATTTGAACTACTATTTACCGGTGTTTCCAGAAAATGTATGAATGTTCATGGGTTTGCTTACGAACAAGATAAAGTAACATAAATCAATAATATGTTTGAAGATTAAAACACTAAAAGACTAAGAATTTCAAAAGGCAAAGAAACTTAATGAAAGATAAATTGCATTAAGTAAAGTTGGTTCATCAAATCACTGTTGCATACATTTTTCACTCGTTTCTCTAAACATTTTTCTCGTATTGTTATTAATGTTTTGTGACCCCTTTTTTCTATGAAAAACTACGGTATATTCATAAGAAAATAACTAACAAACTAACAGTTAGAAACTAAATCTTTTCGACAACTTTAGCTTGTTTTTCACGTGTTTGGACCTTTGATCTTGCCTCTTCAGCGAGGATTTGAAGTCGAAATTCAAACATCTGTCCAATTTCTTTGTTGTCGAAACCATGCTTCCTCCTTGGACTTAAACTTTTTTGTAGTCTTGATCATCACTTTTCTCTTTTAAAGATATGATCCAAAAGCTTGTTGATATACTAGACGAAATAAATGATGTTGAAAGGAAGGATGAGGTCTACGACGAGATCCTACAAATATATGACGCGACTAACCACTCTGATCCTAAGGAAGTGAAAGCTTCATATACAAGGATCAAAGCTATGGTTGAGCTGTGTCTTCGTGATTTTAATATAAATTACAATATATGATGCTACTTGCATCACTTTTCCTATTGAAATGAACATATGAAAATTCATGTTAACAACTACCACCATCATTTTTAATAACAATACGAGTTTGGCTGAACAAAAAATGTAATGTTAATAGATATAAAATTAATAACATAAACCTTCAACATAAAACAACAATTCTCACGAATGAGTTTGACAAAATGACATCTCTTATTGTAACTTTGCATATTTTAAAATGTTTATTTTATACAACATCTTATTGTTTATGATTTTTGAAGGACTTTGCATAAAAGTAATATTTTTATATCAAATATTGTACTCGATAGTTTTACTTAACTACAAAAATTATATTTAAAATAATTTTTTAAGATTCAAATGATCATGCATAACAATGTCATGTCTTCTAGGTCCATGAATGTTGTTTTTACGAGAATTGACTTTGTCATTCAAAAAGGTTTAGCGACACAACTCGCTGCTCGCTTGCCTTCTATTCATATGTAATTTATCCTTAATATATATTACAATAGTATGATATTATAAAAAAATACATAATAAGTGCTTATAAATTGATTCCTTGTGGTAGAAGAATTTATGAAATACATAATAAAGAATTTATATATCAAGTGGAGAAAATATATAAAACATTATAAACCAATCACTGAATCATACCACCAAGATAAAACCTACAAATTCAAATAAATAAAATAAATTGGATTCAATCATAGTAAAATTAACTAATTAAAAATAATAAACTTGAAGGAATGATAAGTGTATCAACTTACTGACACTTAATCAAAGAAATTACACTCGTAGGATGTCTACTCAGTTCCCCTTTGACCTGATCTGAATTGAAAATCCATGAATTGAGTTTTGTTGCTTCACTCGTGGATCTGTGGACACAAACCAAAATAAGATTAAATAGGCAACATGAACCGTAAAGTTAGACCCAATAAATTACAAAACAAGGTGAACAACCTAAAATTCTTCTTCTTTTTTTTGGACAGAAATAATAACAAATTTTCCCCTCTCGAACATAACATACTCAATTCAATCATAAAAGTCAACAAACACATACATATTTTATATATAGTGAAAGATAAATAGATAATGAAAGATTCAATTTACCGATCTATTCAATTTCAGAAAAACAAGGGAAGGGAAAGAGGGAATAAAGATTGCAGTTATCTAGAAGCGTTATTTTTGGGTGAGGAATAGAGATGGTGAGACGCTTATAAAGAGTGAAAGGGGGAGGCTAGGGTTTTGTAGCGAGAATCAAGGATGTTGGGCTATTCGGGTATTGAGACCCAAACTCGTTTCTATTTTTCCCTCATTTTTTATTAACTCATAGGCCCAATGTTCTACTTCAATTCTATTATGTAAATTATTTTGATAATATCCAACCGTTCTTCAATTATGTATAAATAATAAGCTTGCAATTATAATTTCAAAGATACTAATTAGATCTAAAAAAATATTTTGTAAAAACTCATAATTCTTGTTTTATTCAACATTTGTCAATTTTACTTCTCCATTTTGATTGGTTGGTCTGATAAGATCTTGAAAAATGACACAAAGGAGTAATATTTGAATTTTAGAGAGAAGGGAGAGGGGGGGTGGGTGGGGGTTGGATATTTCACCACATAATATTTTAAGGTGAGACCTAAAACAAGAGCTTAAGGAATCTCACACTTGGGTTGGGTTTGTGCACAGACTATGGCCATGCTTCCTCTAACAAATTTCTATCTATGGATAAATACTAATGTGTCACAAGAGTTAGCCATTTTCTTTGACACCGCGGCCTTTTCAAAACCCATTTTCAGTTGGAAACAAATCACTAATCAGATTAACATTATGACTCACAAGTTTTTTTTTTAAACAAGTATGACTCACAAGTTGAATACTGAGATTTGTCTAAAAAAGAAGAAGTCCAATATTGAGATTATTAATTATTTTATTCAACTTATTGGAGGAGATGGAGGGGAAGACATATGTGAACAGAGTATCTCATACACTAATTTTAGCCCCCTCTACTAATCAGATAATTTTTTTTTGTTTAAATCGGTATCATTTACATGTGCAACTGCGGAGACTAATTTTTTGAGTCTTGTGAGACTCAAGTGAACGACAAACTTTCTTAAGAATTTTAACGTTCATGTATGCCTAAAGTTGGATTCGAACCCATGAATTATGACTTTGGTTAAACCAGAAGAGACCCGTGTCATCTCATTTAAACGCTCTTAGTTAATGATAATGTTTGTTTCCCCTTAAAAGAAATCAGATAATGTTTGTTCAAAATATACTTTTTTTGAAATTATTAATCATTTTATTTAGAAGATTTTAAATTTATAAAAGAAAAAAAATTCCAATTGCTCTTCATTGGATCCATAAAAGAAACATACTCCCTAGTAAAATCTTTCTTCTCTTCCCTTGCATTAAATCTAGGGATATCACCTGAAAGATGATGCAGAGAGTACCCTACCACTTTCCATCACCATCCTTCATATTACTCTTCATTCTTGTAAAGTTTTTCCATCTCAGAGTTTATTTTTAATCCCCGCATATATCCACGGTTTCCTGTTGGACCTACGTAAAATATTTCACAGATTTTTACCTAACAATTTTTTTTGTTTACATGAGAGAAAGAAAAAAAAGAAAAACATAAACTACGTCCTAATAAAGGACACTCCCATATCAGTTAGTAAGACTGATGATAGACATGATAATAGTTGATGTATCATCACAAGAGACTCAAAATGATTAATACCTAGTTTTTCAAGTATATCCGCGCAAGAGTTTCTTTCTCGAAAAATATGATGAATGGAAATATCACACTCCTTATCCAAATACATCCGAATGAGTTCCAAGAGGTTCACATAGTGATGAAGCCTCAACGCTTCCTTTGACACTAAGTGCACTACATGAAGAGAGTCAGAAAAACAAACCAATTTCTTATAACGAGTCTCCCAACAAAACTTAATCCTATTCAGAAGGACATGAATTTCTGCATGCAAAATATTGGACAATGTACCCCACACTACCATAGAAGGCAAATTAAAATTTTCCCTCAAAATTCCTAACCAATCCACCATATACTCCTTTACCTGGGTTAGATAAAGCGCTTCCATCTACATCAAGAACCATTGTATCATTATCACCATGTTACCAACATACTTCATGAGTGAGCCTAACTAATGCGGTTGAAATAGTATTGTCAAATGCATGCTGTGAAATTTTGAATTACGCATAATCAGCTGAAACTGTAGTTAAGACTATTGGTTGGATACCATCAAACACCATCTTATTGCATGTACACCATAGGTTCCACATTACCTCTCCTTCTCTGTATCCCCCGACATAACAAATTATTATTTTTATATATTAACTAAGCGTTTTCCATTAGTTAAAGATGCTAATCAAATAGGTTTTTTTTCCATATATTTTTCTGGTACAAAGTTTTTTTTCCATAATATTTAATTTCCGTCAACTTTTATATCACTGAAACGCGTATGTGCTGGCCACCCTAGACCCATTACCTTCTGTCCAGGTATTAGTATATGGATGAAAATGATGTTTCATTAGACAACAAAGCTAGGATATCTAATCTTGTGGTTTTGGCAATGGCAATAATTACTTTATCCAGGGAAGGATATATATGTTGGAGAATTTCTGTAAGTTCAATGACCTACTAGGCTAATAATGATTTACTTTGTAGCACCCTTATTTGATTCTTTTCTTTGAGCTAAGCTGATCCCACCCAAGGTTTCATTCTTATTGCTGATAATGCGCCAAAGAGTACGACTTTGCTAATTGACAATATGTAATATACTTTTGTCTTTTAATGTTCACGTGTAACAGGCAAGACATACTATAATACCATGCATGCAGTATTTATTGAAATTTAGAGACCATTATTCAAAACCAAGATTTGAATTTTGAAGTAAGTGCTTTAACATTATCATTATAAATTTAAAAAATATTATCACACACGGCAAAAATTTTACGTTACCGACTAATGATGATTTAAGTAATTAATCAGTTAATGGATTGATTGTGGTTATTATATACTCGATGTTCACATGTTGTATGTTGAACTCGGCGTATGTAAATCAAAATTCATATCCCGATGCTATCAACCAAATACACACAGAGCTAGATAATTTGTCAAAAATAATAAAAAAACTCACATGGTTATTTTTTTTCTCACACAGAGAAAAAACTCTGACGGATATGAACCTCATATGTGGGCGAAGCCAAGATTATATGATTGGAGGAACGAACTATTAAGTGTGACTATTAAGTATAATAACCTTCAACTTAACCATGAGATTAGAGGGACTTAATGTGACTTTTAATGGCAAGCACAACACAAGAGTGGGTGTGGCAAGAGGGAGTAACGTCATATACGTGGCAATTTGAGTTGGAGTAGGAGGTGAGAATTATCTTGACCGACCTATCTAAACTTCTCAAGATCCAAACTTGAAAGATAAGGAGGTAACACATGACGTTAATCATCTTATAAAAAAAAGACCTTTTTTTACTTTGAAATGAAAAATTATTACGATTAGCATTTCGTAAATCTATTTTTTTTTTTAAATAAGGAGGTAACACATGAGCAAGTTAAAAATGATATTTATTTTTAAAAAAGTGATTTTTATGGGATTGTAAACAAACATAAATAGCTTCAATTTTTTTTAAACCTCTAAAAAATCTCAAGATTATTTTAACATAATTTTTTTAAAGCTAAAACAAACACGTCCTTAGTCTATGAAATCAAAAGATGCACTTAGAGACGTGCTTGTAATTTTGAAACATTACTGATTATAGTGACAACGCCTAATATATTTAGAGATCATAATTTTTCTTTACATTTGATTTAATCCTTGTAATATAAAATTATTTGATTTTAGTCCCTCTAATATGAGCTACAAATATAAAATAAAATTAATTTTAAGAATATCCAAACAAAATAAATTGATTAAAACACATATTATAATATAAAGTCTATTTCGATAGGTATTATTACATAATTTCAGGAGAAACATGAGAGAGAGAGAGAGAGGGAAAGCTAGATCACCAGCGAGTTGCCGGAGTTCGGTTGCGAGGAAATTTGGGAGGGAAATGAAGGTGACATTAGAAAGCGATACATTTGGAAGCACAATGTCAAGACATGTTTGAGGGACAAAGGGTTGGAGCAGTGGAGTAGTTTTTCAGGATACCATGACAAGTTCAATTATCTTGAAGACGAGGGTATTGGCGATGCGGTAACATACTACTTGACAAATATTTCTGAAGACATTATGTATGTTGATATCAGAGAAGGGTTTCTATCCTTAGAATTCCTTCTAGATGTCTTTGTTTCAAGGAGGAGGAATGAGATGGGCAAGAGGTTTCGTTTCATTCGGTATGGTAAGGTCTGAGATAGAGAGAAACTGAGGAATGTGTTAAACTCAATTCGGTTTGGGAGTTTTAGGGTTAGATCAAACCGAACAAGGTTTTGTCAAGATGTTACACTTAATCATGCAAAGGAAAATCATCACAGTTTGTGAAGGAAACAAAAGAAAGAGTTAATTATGTTTAAAGTAGACTTTGAGAAGGCATATAACTCGGGCTATTTAGATTCAATTATGATAAAGATGGGTTTTTCGTCTAAATGGCGGCAATAGATCATGGAATGTATAAGTACGAAAATGATGTCAGTTCGGCTGAATGAATGTCCAACATATGAGTTTAAGGTGGGTAAGGGGTCTAGGCAAGGGGAGCCTATCTCTCCTTTTTTTATTTCTAATATCAGCGGAGGGGTTGTATGTGATGATAAACTCTTTTGAGGAGGCTGGAATTTTTGTTGGTTATGACGTGGGCTATGAATCTTCTCTTAGAATCTCTCATATTTAGTTTGAATATAATACCTTAATTATGGAAAACAAAAGTTGGTAAAATATCGTAGCGTTGAAGGCTATTATGATTCTCTTTGATTTTATCTCATACTTGAAATTGAACTTTCATAAACGTTTATTTTGGAGTAAATGTTTCATGTTCCCTTGTTTATTTGGGTCTTCCGATTGTAGTCCTTAAATTTGTCTTGTCGTCGCTTCTTAAAAAATAATAATACTCACAGGTTGATCATTATCATTTTTAATAAAATATTATATATTTCTCTCTTTTTTTAACTATAATGAAATTCATACGTATTAGAATGACAGACCCAAAAATGGGAACTTCTTCACTAATTTTATTGGAATACATGAAATAATGCAATACGGAAACATGGCACATGCTTTCCAATCTTATTGCATCATCACTAGTTTTGTTTTTGACAAATTGAACGATTTATATTGCATAAAAACTTAATAAGCTATTCTTGCATGATCAACTAAAAATTTAGTGAGGTATCAGGTATGGATTCAGATGCTGAACAATTTTAAGAAGAAAGTTGATAGTTTGATCCCTAAAAAAACCTTAAAGATTTTAGAAAAGTATAGAGAGAAAATAGAAGATGTGACGCATGATGTATTATGTATATGAGATGGGAAACAAAAATAGACATAAAAATAGAGAGTTTAGAAAAGTATGGGCGGTCAATCCCAATTACCAGTTTATTATATGTTACCATTCATATCAACTTTCAAATATGTATGTATTTTTCAGGCTAAGTGACAAATATTTTGCAGTTTTCACATGATCAGCACATGATTTTTAGACATTAGCTACATTGTTAATTAATCACATTTTAGTTCAAAAAGTTTTCAAACCAACAGAAACAAATTAAAATTAAAATCACTGTTTTTAACTGGGATCAGTGATATTTTATAGGCTGACAGGTGTATACTTACATGATAAATTGTTAAAATTACTTAAGGAGATAACTAATATGGTATAGAGAGATAAGGTAGGACACAAAAGAAAACATTGATAACGTTACGTATATGATTTAATTTCTTACATATTAGACAACGGGATTTGAGTTGTTAAGAGACAAATACAGACTAATAAGAACAATCTTGAGGCCTCGTCAGTTCATTTTCAATAATAAATGAAAAATGACAAACACAAACAATGATATCATATAGGATTTAACGTTTTTTTTTATAGCAAATAGGATTTAACTTGTATATTCTATAATTGTGATTTTTTTCTTCTTCTTTCAACAAGCATCTAATCACTTCTCTCATTCATTATATATGTATTTGTAGATATTTTCAAAACTAACATAACAAAGTGATACTGTGCTCCTTAAAATAAAGTGATACTATGCTACAGTTGAATTGAATGTGTAAAAATAATTTCACACCTTCAATACATTCATAATAACTATGCATCCGTCTCTAAATATAAAACTCTTGAGATTTTTTTTTGTCATTTTTTTTCTAAATTCTTTACTAACGTATTCTTTATTACTAGTATTATGTTACTTGTTCTTCTCCAACTTGCAATAAATACTACTTGAAAACATAAACTAATTATCTAAACAGCATGCAATTGTAAAACAAAAATAATTGCCAATAAATTTATTACTACTATAAATTTTGGGTAATGCTATCTTATACTCTAAGATATATGTTAAGATCACACAAATAAGAAGTATTTATTGAGAATCCCTACAAAAATGTTCATTTATTGTGAACTTTTTTTTCAACATTTTGATAGATAAATTGACATAATTCCGACTACACAATTTTTACTTACGGATCATTAACATTAAGGACACATGTTAGCCTTTCTAAACTTATTATTTCAACGTATTTCTTCTCTAATATTTTTTTTATGATGAAAATTTATTTGATGAATGATTCCCCAATCCAAGGTCTAAAGCAAGTCTTAAGATCTTAGGGCTAAAAAACTACTTTAGATCTAAGGTTTGTCTTTTTACTGTTAAATCAAATTCTTGAAATATCTTTATCATTGACTTATTTTCAATTATTCAAACAAATGAAAATTACTTCACAACAACTTATACGTATTAAATGATTTCATTGAGTTGATATGATCACAAAATGACAAATCACAAATTGCAACTTATATAGTAGATACTTCCAAACTGAACCATATATAGGGTTAAATAAGTTTTTCGTTTGATTTTAGTCCCTAAAAAATTAAACTGATTGTTTTCATCCTCACAAATTTTTTTATTTTATTTTTCTTCCTTAATGACCATTTTTTGTTCATATAAATGGCAAAATTATAACTTTTTTATGTTCAAATTGTATCCATGTTATGTCCGTTTATTATATTCGACATTTATATATTCATATTATGTTCAAAAAATGTCAAAAACACGTTAAAATTATATCCATTAAGGACCAAAAACAAAATAAATTTTTTTGTGAGGATGAAAACATTCAGTTTAATTTTATAGGGATTGAAATCAAAATTTGTTATATTTATAAGGACGAAAAACTTATTTAACCCTATAATATATATCATACTCCCTCAAATTAAGAGCATATTTCCTTCGTACATGTTGATCTGCCAGCTTGTGCTGGTGACTAATCAAGTTTCCACCCAATGGGCTCCCTCAGTAACTCACATGGGCCTCCAAATAAACAACTTATTTTAATCAACAAATTCATCAATCCTTCCCTATAAAACCCCCTCTTATTCCTCTCAAACATCATCACTCACTCACTCACTCACACACCAAATCAAACTAAGAGTATTAGCACCTTAATCATTCCAAATGGCTTCCAAGGTTGCTATGCTCCTTTGCCTTAACATCATATTTTTCACTGTGGTAAGCTCCACATATGTTCCATGTCCCCCACCACCTCACAAAGATCACGGCCACTCACACCCTCATCATCCACCTTCCTCAAAAAACCCAACATGCCCTAGAGACACAATCAAGTTTGGTGTGTGTGCTGATCTATTGGGTTTGGTTAATGTTCAGCTTGGTAAGCCACCAAAGACACCATGCTGCTCTCTCATTGATGGTCTTGCTAATCTTGAAGCTGCTGTGTGCCTTTGCACTGCTCTTAAGGCTAATGTCCTAGGCATTAACCTTAATCTTCCAATTAATTTGAGCTTGGTGCTTAACTATTGTGGAAAGGGAGTTCCAAAGGGTTTCGTGTGTGCTTAAAAAGACACTACTACTTAATATGGTTGTGTCACACTATTTTTTATTCTTCATGTGGTGTGTGGATTTTGTACTTTTTGGTATATTCTCTCTAGCACTTGTTATTTGTTTTTGCCAATGAACATTTCGTTCATGCTTGATTGTTATTATTTATTATTATCATTATTATTGTGATGGTTTGAAATTGAAGCATATTTGTCTTCTTTTTCATATTCTCACTATAGTGACAAGTAATTTGTATTCCATCTAAGTGTAATTTCTTGTATTAATAAAAAATCTATGTTTAAGCGAAAATTCTATGGTGTGTTGATTCTCTAGATTGTTGTCTCTATACAATCTAAATTGGGGTGTCTTTTGGCCTATTATATGCCTTGTACTCCTTTTTAGAATTAAGTTCTCTGTTTGTTAGGGAAAAAAACTTTAGGTTTACCTCAAAAAAATAAATTCTCGCCACTAGTTTTTGTGAAGTTTAAGAGCTATACAGTGACAAAAAGATTCAACATTTGTTTGGTAAATAACCGGTAGAAGGAACAATAAACACCACCTCAAAACTCATACACACAAAAGTTGAATTTCATGTTTGAATATGGGTAACCACACAATATGTCAAGGCTAACAATTTTGGTATTGACAATTGAACTAGCCCTTAGAGACATATTTAACATATACTAAGAAAACTTTTAAAATTTACTCCAAGACTCTCTCACTATATATATTTTCGGGGTGACAAAACAAACCAGGCCTAACGAATCGACCTACGTACTTATCCTGTTGTTTGAGACAAAGTAAGTTGAAGTTTTGAATTCAACCATTCAAGTTGGCTGACCTGTACAACCCACTGAGAAAACAGGGCCGCGTTGGGGCATGTCATAGCTGAATGGACATCCACCCATTGTTTGCAAAGTAATTTTATATGTAAATTTAATCTTTTCCTGATCGATGAAATGATACGAGATGGCAGCCATGCTAAATATTTTATATATAAATGGAAGGGATCTCCTTTGATTTTTAGGAGTCATTTTTGCATATTATTTTAGCAGTCAAGACCATGTCTTGATTAGGGATGATAAAGTAAGCCGACCTGCTCAGTTTAGGCTAGCTCACCCCACCTAAAAATGGAACGAGATTGGCTGAGTCAGTTTGGTTCACCGAGTCCAAAATCTCATCTCGATCCACTTAAGGGTAGATTGACAAGTTGGAGGACCGACCTGTCAAACAATATATTTTTTTTTATGCATTTTGTTTGACAATTTTTTTATTATAAAAAAAACTATGTAGTTGTCATTAAAAAAATTGGCAACAATAAATTGTGTTTAAAACAAGCTTATGGGACAAATCCAACACCATCAACAAATTAAACTACATAGTTAAAAAATTCAACATCATAATTAATAACAACAATGCCACTGCTATAAATCCAACAACATTAAACACATCTAAAAAAAAAATAGAAACCCGCCAACATAAAACAAATCTCAAAATAAATCCAACAACCAAAATAAACCCAAAAACATAAAATAAGTATCTAAATAAATCAAATACATAATTTTTCTAGTAAGTCATCAATCAACCAAGTGAATCAACCTAAAAATTGTAGGCTAAATGGGCCCCCCGCCCCACACTCGTTATGTTTTTTTAGCAAGTTCTGCGGGGCGAATCAACTAGAGAGGATGAGTTCAAAACTTCAGTTCAACTCGTAAAAAATAGTGGGCTAAACGAGCTTGTCCAACGGGTCATACCCGTTTGGCCACCCAGACGCAAACATATATCGTATACACAAATACAAAGTTTATACACGCATAAATATGAAATAAATATAGAAAAACAAGATACAACAAACTAAATATGCGAAAAAGCACACTAAAACTAAAACTAGTAGATGTAACACACACATATTGAGCCAATTTATGAACCAAACAAATCAAACTATATATAGTTTAGTTTCAACTCATTTATTTAACAAACTTAATTTTCTACTCATTTGGTTCATGCTTTAAGTTCAACGGGTTAATTCTCGAGTCGAATTTCAAACTTTGCCCGAGTGGGCTCAATTCATTGCCACCCCTAACCGAAAGTAACTTTGTTGAGCAAGTGGGTTCAACCTAGTCTCCTCAAACGAGACCGAAGATTGCGGACCTGACACCGCCTCCCACTCCTCTTGGGGCGACGGAATTAGTAGATTAGCCGCCGCTAACGTAACAACTCTTATGTTCTTGTAAATCCGGGCAATGGTCAAGAGAATACGAATAACAACCACGTCTTGTAACAACTCCAATGTTTAACAAATGTAATTACTTTCTTTCGGGTTGAGTATTCCTTGTACTCCCCCATAATAAATTGGAATTGCTTATAAAAACAAATACTTATTTAAAAAAACTACTCCTATTAACAAAAAAAAAAGGGTACATGTGGATACGTTAAGACTGTCTTTTTATCTTAATACTTCATCCGGTCATTTTTATAAGCAAAATAAAAAGTTTTTAGGTTCATTGAATAACAAATTTTTGGTTATCAATGTTTTGATACCGATATAGGTTGTCTCTTAGCTAATTAAAATAGTTTCATACGAATATAAATTGTTTAACTTCCTATAATTAGTTTTTGCATTTTTCCCTTAGGCACTAAAGTAATCTGAAAACTAATTGTAATTTCTTGTGGAAAACATGAGAGTGGCACCCGTGCAAGTCTAGGCCACTAAAATAATGTAAAATAACCAATGGAAGGAACACTATAACTGAAGACAAAAATGATAAAAGAGTTTTCGAGACAAAATGTAAATCAAGAGTTTTATAAGAACGGGTTGTGGTTACAAGACAAGTTGTTGTCGTTATTATTCTTCTTGACCATTGCCTGGATGAAGGAGTCCCTTGGAGAATGCAATGCAGATGGTTTAACTGTATGCAATCAATCATGCAACTTAGGTTCAATTTCTCTCACATTCCTAGAGAAGGAAACATGAATGCGGATGAATTAGCGAAAAATGGTCATGGATTACCTATGCACTCTTCACAATGTTGGACTGCACCACCTTCTTTTATGCTGTCTCTTCTTGATAGAGATAAGCTAGGTTTACCTTTTTCTAGACTCTATATGACTTGATTTCTTTGTATGTGGTTCAGACAAATCCTTTTTGTTTAATTTCATTGCTCGATCAATTTTTTTTCAATTCAATATTTTCCTTTTTAAAGGAAAAATTAAAAGGTCAAAGATAGACACAAATACATAGGGTATAATCTTAAAGGATATTTCACAGCTAAACATAATGGGAATATTAGCTGAAGGGGAATCACAAATTTTAAAAAGAAAAAAACCTTAAAAGTTTTAGGTTTAACGAATATTGTTCAAGAACTTGAAATTCAAAGAAAATGTAATAAATCTTAGCAATGGAAACTATAAGGTGGAATAGATGTTGAGATTGGTGTATATCACCATTAAAGTATTTTCCACGATCAAAGATCAATAAAGAACAATGGTTGTTTCAAGGTTTATGAAATGTGTGAAAATGAGAGATTAGCACTTAGGGTTTGATCACTACAAGAAAATTGCAATTTAGCTTCTTATGAGGTGATAAGTAATTAACAACTATTAAGTCACTGATTTTTGTATGTTTGTTATTTCAATTGATGTGAAACTATAAGTGATGACTTTTAGTAAAATGTTTATCATTTATTTGATCACTAGTATATATGGGAAATTCATATTTTTTATTTTTTTTTATAAAATAACTTTTTAAGTTGATTAAAAATGTAACCAGTGTCATTGTTTTAGCGTCCATAACTAGTGAATGCTAAGTAGCGTCTACATTTATATACACTTTTAATAGGCATTAGCTTCAATTTTAGCGTCCAATTTTGAAGATGCTATTTTAGCGTCAGTAGGAAGCTAGTGTTTAGCATCCAAGCTTTTATTGTCGTCAAATTTTTGGACTCTATACCGACTCTAAAAGGCTATTAGCATCCACAATTTGTCTTTTAGCATCCATTTTCCTGTTGAATCTAAAATACAATTTTCTTGTAGTGGATGGAGAAATTCATACATAAATTAATGTGTAAGAGAATAGGGTTGAATATGTCCTAGAACTTCATAAAACTCAATTTTGATTCCTTCGTGTATGTAGATCTTCGATTTCGTGCATGCAAAGTCACTTAACAAAGGGTTTAGATAAACACTAATTTTGTGCACGCGGGTTTTTAACTAAACTGCGGGGTTTTTTGAAACAAGAAACTTTGTGTGGATGCACAAAACACATAAACTCCGAATATGCGAGTTCACGATTCGTGCACATGAGTGGATTAGGAAAAAAAAAGAACTTTCTTAGATTAAGGTACCTCAAGAGTTCTTAATCCTCTAATTACTAATTCTAAGGATCTCAAGGGTAATTTTACTCGTCAGGGTCTAAACATCCTTCACCACAATTTCAAGAACACTGAAATGAAATTTTAGAGTGTTTCAAAGGAAGTTTAAAAACTAAGATAGAATGTCCCATCCAAATATCTTACCGATATATTTGAAAAGTGAGGCCATTGTGTTTCTAGAAAAGAGGTCGAGTATAGGAGAAAACAATTCATGGGATTATGTATTTGGTTGAAAATAAATAAGGGTTTTGTAAACAAAAAATAAAAAAAATAAGGGTTTTTGACCTAACCCAAACCATACAAAATAAATTTGAATGAGTTTCTTTTGTCATATAAAATCATACTTTCTAAATATTGTGTTAAATCTTAAAATATTGTTTAATCTCATTTAATTATTAATTAGCTCGTTAGTATATTAAAATATATTTCTGATTACTTTATTGGACTATGTTAATATGAACTTGGTCTTTAAGTAGGTTTACCGTCCATAGCAAGACTTTTAGAATGAAGAAATTTTTGCGTGAACTCTCACCTAACAAGCTCGAAAACAAGCTTACTAGAGGTAACAAATCATACTTGAGCATCAAATTTTTTAATGATTCAAATCTTGCAAAGCTTAACTCGACGCCACCTATTTTCACCCTTTAAACAAAAATTATGGTTTCTTGTGTAAGCAACATCTAATACAATGTAACATTGTTTATAGAGCAAAGTTATTTCAACATCTGCAATGACATTTATCTTGTTTATATTGTCCAAACACATCCTGTCTCCTCTTGGCTTATACGTTTCTTTCATTCTCATTAACGTGTCAAAAAGGAATCGAGAAGTGTCAAAAGCAGAATATTGCAATTATGTGGAAAAAATCAAATAGATATAGTGCAAACGAAATCTTTGATATTATTACACCATGTTCATCTAGTTTCAGGACACCATGCAAGTAGTGTTCACGGATTATTCTGAAGAAAAGTCACGGATTCACTCTTGAAATCAGAAATCGACTAACAAAATTCCAAAATCTCTAATTATATCTCTGCCACTTAGAAGCCTAGGGATATGTTACCAAGTTGAAAATTTGATTTTAGCTTTTCCATTATGAATAAATATGATTTTTTTTTTCCTGTTCGATAATTTGGAATTTTGTCAGGTGTTGGTACAAATTTATTTCAAAGTTTAAATTCATTTTGAAATGATTAAATGTAAAAAAATTATATATCATAATAATTGAATATTGGATACGTAACAACTCCAAGTTAAGGAGTTTCCACCAAAAAATTAAGGTAATAAATCAAAAGAAAAATGTTTAATCAGCACGAGCTTAGCATTGTAGTTCAATATACTTTGATCGAATTATTAGTGTCATGTTAATTGATAGAAAAATTACTTTTCTTAAAAAAAAAAAAAAATTACCTTTAATAATTTTTTTAAATCAAAATCTATGTATTCAATATATTGATGTTAGTAATGTTTGACTTCTTAAATGAATAACTTTTAAATTTGAGATCTATGAACAATGTCCTAAGAATACTTGTCAAGACCCCATTGATGTGATAGGTAGAGCAATAAAGAAATAAAAGTGAGTGTTAGATTGAAATTAGAGAGTTAGGGGTGTACAAATGTGTTTCCTCTTGTCACATTTATATATGCAACTATTTTTTTTCTTCAGATTTATTAAATAATTGATGTATGAAAACAATATTATAAGTGTTAATGAATATGAGAAAACGTAAAAAAAAAAAAAAAAAAAAAAAAAAAAAAAAACAAATTTTGTCCAT
>Ga0228710_1007052_pt1 | contig 16778 bp, 13 predicted proteins | sample MedpolnodulmetaG_FD_177995 | JGI IMG/M metagenome (GOLD analysis project Ga0228710, IMG submission 177995) | Root nodule microbial communities from Medicago polymorpha collected in Santa Monica, California, United States - pink nodules | ecosystem: Host-associated > Plants > Roots > Nodule... | reverse complement strand
TGCTGATTATCCATCCGGCTACAAGCTTGCTAAATCCTGCTAAACCAACCTGCTGATCTGAAACAAATAAGGATTGGGATGAGACATAATGTCTCAGTAAGTTCTACCTAATCCTAGGCTATAGGTAACCTCGGGGAAAACCTATGTTCACCACGTGTTTACAATACAACCTGCCGGTTGATTATACGTGTGTGGGCTTGCTTGCCTAGGCGGTCGTGCATACTAGATCCGTCGTAGGTTCTTCGTATCATAACTTATAAGTCTTGTCTTGCACTACATGTCATGGCGGTTAAGGGGACCTAGGACTGCTATGTCGAGATACGATAAATGCATCAAAACCTATACAGAAGCCATTCATGACACGTTCCTAAACTGAACGATCGGGGAGTTACTAAGACCGTCGACAGTGTATTTTCATAACTTGTTCTATTGCATAAGCTTATTCTTGTCTCATAACACATCATAATCATATTCATTCTTTATGTTAGAAGTTAGCGTGTAACAAACAACATTATCTTGGTTCATTTTACGGAGTGCATCGAGTGGAGTAACCCCGAGTACATTCCCTTACTTGACCGATGAAAACCTAGCTAAGGTACATCGGACTCCCTCAGTGACGTGCGGGCCTACCTTGCGGAGCGTATCCCGTTCCCCTAGCGAGAACCTCTTGTATCCCCCTTGGCGTGGATAACGGAAAGACACGACGCCTACATCTTACTTATAGTCTTGACCATACATGATAACTTATCTTAGTACTTGCTTACTAGTCATTCTTACTCATGGTGAAGAGATTATACTTATCAATTCACGACTTAACTTACTTAGAGTTCTTGCTAACATTCTAGTTCTCGACGATCGATGTCGAGGCTCTATGGTTTTACCCCGTTCTTAGTTTATCACTACCCGAATACACATGCTTAAACTCTCTCAAGTGCCATTGTTGTTGAAATGTGTTCATATGTCTCATGCATTCTCCGTTGAAAGCTCAATTGTGATGATAAATTAGATTCTTAGAGATTGAGGGTTTTCTTTAAGTTAATAAGCGTTAAACAAGTGGTTTCGGATGGCATACAAGGCCCCAAAGCAAGCTAATAGTAAAACTTGGTCTGCCATTTTCGCCAGAATTTCACTATCAGCAAAATGGCTCTATGATGGCCACCAAATTTTGCTATTAGCAAACCAGTTTCTGGAAATTTCGCTAATAGCGAGTTTCATCGTACCTAAAGTGTAGAAAATGCGAATTTTGATGTTTTACCTCAATTCCAAGCAACCTAATGCACCACAATCATCCAGAATACATAAAAACCAAGGGAAATGAAATGCATGGCTCAACAAACATATTTCCAACAACAATTGACATAAAAGGGTACTAAAATGAGTATATATAAACTAACATTCATCTTGATATCTCACACAATCTTAACACACACCCAAAGGTAGGAAGAACTAGCTAAAGAACTCACCTAGTGATTCTCATCAACATGCATTCCTTACACTCTAAGCAAAACCCTAGCTCTTGATTCAACTTGCATCCATTGCTCTAGCTCACCAACTAAACCCCAAAGCTTCAATCCACTCTTATGGTTGCTTCTTGCTTGTTAAGTTGTTAGCACCTATACTCGATTCACCCATTATACAAACTTGGAAGGGTTGATGGGTTAGATAGGAAGATTGGGGGCGGAAATGAAGAGAGAAGGAGGAGATAACTCTTCAATGCAAAACCTAGAGAGAGAAAGTCCAAGCACAAATGAATTTCTTGTGACCAACCACCCTTATATACCTCTTGCGAGCAAATACCAAAATGCCCTTTGTCTTAATCGTGTTTATATTGACACTGGTAACCGACCCTTCTTTCACTAATATTGCATCACCAGACAATCCTCGTCATAAATAACATTCCAGAACACTTAATCTCTGACATGTCCGATAGGTAAAATTCTTATTGTTGACGAATGGGATGTTACATTATAGGAGAGCATAATCATTGATCACCCACTTCATTTCCCCTAAAACCTTCTCTGACAACCTCAACGTCTTGAAAATCCTCCAACTTAGAGGCAATAGCCTTATCTCTAACATAAAAAACAAAGCCATTTGATTTTTGCAAGGAAAAAATGTTGGAGGCAGCTAACTCCTTCCTACAAGTTACCGGAGTATTAGCCAAAGGTGATTTCGAAACCAAGGACCCGGACTCCTCCAAAATTAAATGTAAACCCGAAGATGGCGCACCCAGGCAGCACTGCTCCAGGTGATTTGCTCGAGAAACAACACCAGCCGCTGCACCCACCTCTTATTCAACCACGAACCCCCCCCCCCAGGCCAGCTCCTCTCCTTTGTGTTTCATCTTACCTTTCAAACGACCCTCTCCTAAACCTCCTTTACTCCCCCAAGGGCCTTTATCCTCCTTAACCGCTTTAGAAAATTGCATACATTTCGAATTGCCAAGCGCCAATGTCCTTTGCTTCTTGTGATTTTTCTTACTACACCTCCTCATACTAATAAACTCCTCTTGGTTAGAAAATTATGAAATGGTTTCTTCAGAGTCGGGTAAGCTGAACTGGGTTGAGGCCCCATCATAGATTGAAGGCCCAATAGGTGAAACAGCATGGGTCGGATCCCCTTCAGCCCGTGATCTAGAAGATCCATCTACCAAGTCCTCACAAGTCGGCCCCACCTCTTTGACAAGTGTATGCGAACTAGAAAGTTGGATTAACGGGGCCAACCCACATGAATTCTGGAGAGGAACAGTGTGGGTCTCAGCATCCTCCACCCGTTGCACACCACATGTCCCCTGATTCACTCCACCAACTCCTATCACCCCAATAGCAACACGCTTTGTTTCCTCACCTTCCAACCACACAGCTTCCCCAACAAGCTTTGACACTTTTCTCTCATCTAAAGGATCAACATACACCTTTTTACTAAAAGTAACACCTTTCTGCTGAGATCCCTCCAAAGTCCCATCACAACATCCCAATTTTTCTACCCTACCTAGGTTAGACCTAGGAGAGAGGTCCCCCACATTTAAATCTTCAGGTACAGACTATACGAATTGGTCACCATCTCCAAAGTCCTTATATGAATCCAGACCGTCAGCCTCCCTATCTTCCTCCGGCCGCCCCTCCTCATCCTCCTCCTCCCAAACACCACCCCCGTCCTTCGACTGATCCGAGTCTTCCTCCATACTCCCCTCCCCTTCCTCAAAACTTGAAACACCCTTTTACCACACAAATGCGGAACAAAGCTCCCATAACTCTGATGATGATCCATTCTTCAATCCTACCCATCTTGTTTGTTGAAATAAGAATGTTGGCCACATCATACCTCTTCTTGCACACTATATCTTTATCAAAATCCAGGAAGGAGCCAAAGAGTGCACCCACCTTTTTGAACAAATTCTCATTCCACACATGTAAAGGGATCCCCCTAATCTGCACCTAAACCCTTCTTGAAGATGCAACCAAGTTAGGGGACCAAGGTAACACCACTGTGAAAGTAGCTTTCCACCAGACTTTGTTCTCCTCCAAAGCCTTAGAAATATCCTTCCTCTAATTGCCTTTTAACATAACAAGTTTTTCTCCCATCTGCACCACCGTGATTCCGCGCCAACCCTCCATAAACAAGCATGTCTGAACTGCATCTTAATCCACATGGCAAACTAAGCGCCCTACAAAACACCTTTCCAGTTCATCGAGCAGCTCCTGCTTCGGGAGAATATCCATCGCCAGAACTTCTGAGCTTCTGTCACTGTCCTTCCCATGCCTCTCATCCCCCAGCAGCGCCCCTCTAAAGGTAGTACCAAGCTCCACTTTCTTATGATCCACCCATTTCCTCCGAGAATGGGTTCTCTCCAGAGCTTCCTTCTCCTCCCTTTCAAACCTAGCTCTGTTCACTTTTAATTTCCAATCCCCACACCAGACATCCTTCAAGTTCTCCTCCAACTCTACCACCTGATGCACCTCCCAAAACTTGACAAATGCAAACCTCCTACCCCACTTGTCCAGTTTCTTAGGGATGAACACCTCACCAACTATCTCGAAATTGATGAACAGCTTCCAAAGATCAGTGTTTGAAACGTCGTCTGGGAAGTTGGTGACAAGAAATGATGTTGTCACCTTGTCCAGACGACGGCCGCCGTGCCGTGATGACTCCAGCAGATGCCCTTTGCCCTCAAATTTGTGACCCTCTGTTGCCCCTTTCCCCCTCTCACTTGAGACTCTCGCTCCTTCTCTCTCTTCATTCTCTCTCATCCTTTTTCTTTCCATCATTGTTGATTACGACTTTTTATGCGATTAACTTTTAGATTTATTTTTATTGAAAGAGGATCGATTCTAGGTTCTTCAATTTTAGAGGAAGTTGTTGTTGTTGAGTGTTACTGTTGTGGGTTTGATTAAGAGATTGATGATGGTTGTGATGAAAGAGGTTGTGATGAGGTTATTGATAGTTTAGGAAACTACAATTTTTTCGATTGAATAATTTGTATATTTCTTTTACTGAATAATTGTGTGGACTAAATGAATTTTCCAGACATGTGTTGAAGACAAAGGGTAGTTTTGTCTTTTCCTTTTTTGTCCACTCAATTCAGTTTTTAACGACTCAATATCACCCTCTCCTTGTCATCCCAACCACATCCGCTAATTAGGGTTGGCAATGAACCGAACCAACTCGATTAACGATCGTACTTCAGTTCCACAATTGATTCGCCGAACTTGCTTCATGAACCAAATAAGCTGAACTTGAGCTGCAAATTAAGTTCGTTAACTAATTGAACTGAACTTGAACTATATGTAGTTTGACTCGTTTGGTTCACGAGATGACTCGATTATATATATATAACACTTAAAAAATATTTTTAAATTTATATATAATTGATTTTACACAATTAGATAATTGATTATATGTATAATACTTTAAAAACTAAGACAAACACTTAGCAATAATAGGATAAAAGTGAGTTACATTAAAATTGATAGATAATGTCATGCACAATGTTGTTGTAGTTTTTAAGGATTTCAAAACTAAAATAGTCCCGCATCAGAACATGCATGAAAAATGGAGGATACAATTATCTATAATAAGAAAAACATATGCCACAAGAAGGAAAAATTGGATTTGATGGTTGCGTTAATTACTATGTGTAATAATAACCTCATCTTGTCTATTAAAAATTTGTATAAATTCCAATATATTTATGGTAAAAAATTTAAATTCTTTGACTTTTGAGTTACATGGTTCAACTTGCTTTACTCATTTTCATACCTAAAGTTTTGTGTTTTGAATAAACGAATTGAATCTAATGAGCTGAACCAAACTGTTCATGAATTTTAAACGAGCCGAACTTGAGTTGAAAAAAAGTTCGTGTCAAACTCGAATCGATGTTAAAACCAAGTCAATTCTTAACGAGTCGAGTCGAGATCATACAAGTTCGATTCGACTCGACTCATTTTCAACCCTATCACTAATCTTTGACATGTCAATATTTAAATTGACTGAGGTAGCAAAACTGAAATGTTTAGTAATTGCAAAACAATTTTATAAAAATTTGTAAGTATAAGAACGAAAATTCAAGTGATCTCTATTGCACGGATTAAACAAATAGTTAAGCCTAAATTCTAAGGTAAATTCACTAAGCTCAGACCCTAACATTTTTCAACGTTTGTATATTGTGTCTTCCTTAATTCTAATTTTAATAAAGGTTAAAGAATGACAAGGAAATAGATTGGAAATTTCGTGGATGACTTTTCATGTTGAGTCGTTGACTCTATTGCAGTGAGGGTCATTTTTGCTAAACCTCTTGTTCCATCATCTTTCAACAACATAACTGCTTCAATATCCAAACCTCTTGTTCTTCTTCTCTTCTTCCTTGTTCTCAACGTACATAATGGGTAATCATATTTCTATTATGCTCATAATTACACATATCTCTTTCTTCTTCTTAATAACCACTTGCCACTCTCAGCCACAACAACAACCTCAACCAGTTTACAATTTTTCAAGTTGTAAAGACATCAAGAACTCCTACAACTGTGGAAATATCTCCAACATCTCTTATCCATTTTGGGGACAAAATCGTCCTTTTCAATGTGGTGCCGGCAATCCTTTTTACCTTGACTGCCACAAAAACAACAATACCACCATTCTCTTATCCTCACAAAATTTCACAGTACTTGATATAAACAGCAAAAACCACATCATCAAACTCAAAAGAACAGACCTTGATCAAAATCTATGTTCTCCTCAATTTAATGATACTTATTTGTCTCCACTTGTGTTTCAATATCTCCCAAATGTTAAAAACATCACCATATACTACAATTGTACTTCAACTGTCGGTCAAAATTCACCTACAAAATCTCTATGTGAATCTCCGAATCATGCTTTCTATATTGTTGGCAATGAATTGGAAGGATCAAAAAATTGCAAGAGACATATTCAAGTGCCAGTAGGAGCAGACTTTCCTGTTAAGAATGATTATTATGTATATTTTGAGCGTGATGTTCTTGAAAGTGGTTTGGAAAAAGGGTTTGAGGTGAATTATAGTGTGAAAGACGAGTGTTCAAGTTGTTTAGGAAGTGCTGAAGGAGATTGTAGATGGAAGAACAATGGTGATATTGAGAAAATTCTTCAATTCTCTTGCTATTATGATAGTTGCTCAGATGGATCTATTGCTTCACCCACACAGTGTTCTTCTCATCACAAGAGTGAGTCTTCTATCATTATTTCCTTATCTCATAAATGAATAAATAAAGTAGGTTTTTGCGGCATGGGTGTGGCCAGAGAGCTTAATTAACGCAGTAAAACATCGATAACCGTTGTATTAAGTTCTTCAAAAAAAAAAAATATGCACCTTATGTCTTGATACAATGGCAACCGACGTAGTTCTTGTTTGCATCTTCAAGCGTTTATTTTGCCAGTTATCCTTTTTTTTTTTAGTGTTACAATGTAACTAGGTAAAAAGAAAAGGAAAAAAGAGACAGTGAAAATTTAGTTCCAAACTTATCCTTCGGGAGGAAAGATTTCATGCCAGGTGAATGGCATCTATCTAAATTAAAAAAAAAAGAACCTGTTTCTTATATTTTTACAGAAAAAGTCACATTTTTTTTAGGTTTTAAAAATATCGTCAGAATCTAAAAAAATATAAAAATAACTTCAAATGAAAAGTTGTTAAAGTTTGCTTCTTAAAAATAATTTTTTTAGTAGAGAGAGAAAATAAACATCAAATTTGATTATTATCGATATCTCAAGAATATATTGGTGATTTAATTTGTCAAAGCAGTTGTTGGATTTGATTTGTATTCATGTGCAAGCAAATCTTCCTTTTCAAAAATAATGTCTGCAGACTTCTATTATACAAGGCACTGGGCCTACTTCCCATTGTGGACGGTTTGACTGGTATTAAGGATACTACACCTATATATTACAACAACACTAAACAATTTTACAAAACTAGGGAAAGATATATACAGATCGCGTAATATTACGGTAGTTATATAAAAAACAGTTACATTAATTTTTTTTCGAGGGAAAAAATACGTTGATAAAATTGTGAAATGTTTAAACATATTAAATGGAATTTATCCGCATGTGATGTTTTAATTAAATATTTGTTTATGTGCATAAATCTGTTAATTCTTTTACATCACGTTTGTAATTCGTATTTTATTTCTTTATATTTGAATAAGCAAAGTTTTGTGTACTGATATAAGAAAGTTGATATGATAAATTTTGAAAACTGACGATTATTTTTAAAATATCAACATTAATATAATGTTTTTATCAAACATTTTCTTATTTCTATTACAAAAACCTGTTAAATATTTTCATCGCGCCCACTGCGTATTTTATGTGTTTATGTGTGAAGAAACCAATTTTCATGTACTGATATGTGAAAGTTGATGATAAAATTTTGAAAACTCATGACTTTTTTCAAAATATTATAATTAATATAGTGGTTCTATTACATATTTTCTTACTTTATATTTGCATTGCACCCATTCTGGAATTTATAAGCTTATGTTTGCGAAATCAATTTTTTGTGTATCAATATGGGAAAGTTTTTTATGCTCATAAATATTTGAAAAATATCAACATTAAAAAAGTGTTTGTATTATGTATACTAGCGAAAAGACGGGAACTCACGTGCCCGTCTTTCTGCTCTTTTTATGGCACTAACGTTTGAAAATTATAAAAGTGATTTTTTTATGAAATTTTGATTTTGATTAAAACTAAAAATATAAAAGTTGTTGCTTTTTTTAATGACACCAACAACAATATTTTTTATAGAAAAAGTTCTTTAAGGGTATAATTGGGATAGTGAAAAATTAAGTATAAATAAACTCATTTAATTTGTTATACGTTTTAAATGATAAAGGAAAAAAACAGACATATATATTCATATCGTGTTTGTTACATTTATTTAATATTTAAATTTATTCTTATCTATTTGTTTCATGTGTTATTTGGATTCAAAATTGAAAGCATTTTTGGAAAGAAAAGTCAACCCAAAAGAGCTGAAAGAGGATGTTTTCTTTACATACAATATAGATTAATTATTTTATACTAGCAAAAAGACGAGGTCTTTCCGCTCTTTTTATTGCACCAACGTTTGAAAATAATGAACATTGTTTTTTATGATATTTTAATTTTGATTAAAAATAAAAATATAAATGTTTTTTCTTTCAAATTATAATAATCAAACTAACCATGATTATCTATTTCAATGAAACCAACAATATAACAAAAAAAATATAATCTAAATTCTTATTTTTTTAATGATACCAACAACAATCTTTATAATAGAAAAAAAAACTATTATTTAAGGGTATAATTGAAATAATGAAAAAGTAAGTATAGATACATTCATTTAATTTGTTACACTTTCTAAATGATAAAGGAAAAAAAATTGGACATTTGTGTTTGTTACACTTTTATTTTAATATTTAAATTTATTCTTATCTAATTGTTACATGTGTTATTTGTATTGAAAATTGAGGGTATTTTTGGAAATAAAAAATCAGTTCGAAAGAGCTCAAACGGGTTTGCTTTATATATAATAGATGAAAAACATTGTAAATATTTATGTATCAATAAGTTACAGTTTTTATAACTCGTGGTTATTTTCAAAATATCAATATTAATGTAGTCTTTCTATTATATTAAATATATTTTTATTCTATATGCAAATCACCGTTAAATATTTGCACCGCACTTGTTTTGGATTTTATGTGCGTATATATGACATAAGAAATAAGAAAAAAATGTTTTATTATGATTATTGCATAAAAGGAGAAAATAAATAGTTTTTCTGATTTATGTCATTAAGAGTTTAGCCAAGGACAATTTTTACAATTTGGTGGACTACATATAATATAATAGTAATAGAGAAAAGTGAAACTACATCAAAGACCGATTAAAAACATAAAAAACAAAGCTAAAAAAAAGTTACAGATACAAACATAATAGAGGATTGAGCCACCACATGTGCTAACTAAAAACATAATACTTGAATATCAATATTCAAATAGTATATATCGCAAATGACCATGTAGCCCATTAAATCAGGGCAGCTAAGAAATTAACCAAGGACACATTAGTAAATTTGTTTGACATATATTTTAATATAGTATAGTAGTAGTAGATTAGTAGTGAAAATAGTAGATAGATTTGTACGTAAAACACTGTTAGATATTTGCACCAAGGACACCAGTTGCGAATTTTAGATGTTTATATCTACAAAAGCAAAAAAAAAATAAAAATACGAAAACAAATTTTTACGTATTAATATAAGAAAATTGATATGTTAAAATTTTAAAAACTCGTGATTATTTTTAAAATATCAACATTAATGTAATGTTTCCATTACATATATTTTTATTTTATATGCAAAACCCCGTTAAATAGTTGCACCGCACTTGTTTCACATTTTATGTGCGTATGTATGCGGAAACAATTTTATGTGTATCTATATAAAAAATTCGATATGATAAAAGTTTGAAAACTCATTCCTATTTTAAACATAGCAACATTAATATGATTTTTTGTTTGAATATTTCTTTATTTTATATGCAAAACACCGTTAAATATTTGCATCGTATTCGTTGCGCATTTTATGTGCGTATATCTACAGAAGCAATATTTTATGTATCTATATGAGAAAGTCCATATGATAAAATTTTGAAAACTCGTGATTATTTTCAACACATCAACATCAATGTGATGTTGTTATTTAATATTTTTTTTATTTTATATATAAAACACAGTAAAATATTTACATCGTCCTGGTTGTGGATCTTATGGACTTGAATTGAGATAATCGATATAATTTTTTTTTGAAAACTCATTATTATTATTAAAACATGAACATTAATGTATTTTTTTAATAGATGTAGTGTTTTTATTAAATATTTTTTATTTTATATGAAAATTAATGAGATTAAAAAGCATGTGGATTTTTTTTTCCTATATCTATGACATAAAAGAGGAGAAAAACTTGTTTTTTTTCAGATTATATCTATGACCGCTGATTTGGTTTCCATGTCATCCATGTATTTTCTTTTATAAGTGTTATTGATGGAAGAAATAGCATATCTCTTTACTATATATATGACATAAGATGGAAGAATAAACTGTTTTCTTATTTGTATGTCATCATAAACTATTTGATTTAATCAATTAATATAGTATATGGCTTCATATATAAGAAAAATTAAATGATGACATACAAACAGTATTTATTTATGATGACATATGTCTTCATAGTTAATGTAATAAATTATACTTGTATGTCAAGAATACTCTCCTTGGTTTAGAACAATGTTAACTCATCATTGCTTGCACATATAATTGTTGCAGGTCCATGGAATTCGAAGAGTAAACTCCGTATTGGTACTATACCTAATTTTCCTGGATAGTTTTAATAATTTTTTCGTGTAAATACCTTATTATCTGATTTAAGTCATCGATACTCTTTTCTAGGTGTTGCATCTGCTGTGTTAGGGTTACTTGCAGTGATTACGGCCTTATATTTCTATAAGCACCGAAGGAATATAAGTTATGCAATGTCATACGTACAGTCTCATTGCCTCTCATTTGTTCAACCTTCAAAAGATCTTGAGAGGGAAAGTCAACACTTTCCACAAAGTCAACACGATGGAGTGCAACATTTCACCTATAGTGAGCTTGAAGAAGCCACAAACTACTTTGATCCATCCAAAGAACTAGGAGAAGGGGGATTTGGGACAGTGTATCTTGGTAAAAACTATCAGTATTTTCATAGTGAATGAAATTCCGAATTTTAATGGCATTTTTGTATTTTAAATGATCCTAACGTATATATTTGTCATATGATGTTTCTTGTCTAGGAAAACTGCATGATGGGCGTAGTGTTGCTGTGAAGAGATTGTATGAGAATAATTCTAAAAGAGTTGCGCAATTCATGAATGAAGTTGAAATCCTAGCTAGATTAGTCCACCCAAATCTCGTGTCTCTATATGGATGCAGTTCACTCCACAGCCGTGAACTTCTGCTTGCCTACGAGTATGTTTCTAATGGAACTGTAGCCGATCATCTTCATGGTAAAAATGCAAAGCATGGAAAACTTTCTTGGCATATTAGAATGAATATTGCTGTGGAAGCGGCAAGTGCATTGAAATATCTTCATGATTCTGACATCATTCACAGAGATATAAAAACCAATAATATTCTTCTTGACACACATTTTCGTGTCAAAGTAGCAGATTTTGGACTCTCGCTCCTTTTTCCAAATGATCATAGTCACGTTTCAACAGCTCCACAAGGAACCATGGGTTATTTAGATCCCGAGTACATTCGGTTCTTTCAGGTTACTCGTAAAAGCGATGTCTACAGCTTTGGAGTAGTGATGATGGAGCTGATATCATCTCTGCCTGTTGTTGATATCACAAGGCATAGGGATGATATCAATCTGTCCACCATGGCTATGAACAAAATTCAAAATCAAGCTTTGCATGAACTTGTGGATCCTACCCTTAGTTATGACTCAGATTCCAAGGTAAAGGAAATGATAAGTGACGTGGGTGAGTTGGCATTTCGGTGTCTACAAAGTTCCAAAGATATGAGACCATGCATGGATGAAGTCTATAAAACTTTACAGGATATTCAGGGTGCTGCTGAGAATGAAAGCCATAATAAAGTAGGGGGCATTTCAAACTCTGAAATGAGCTATTATAATCCACACCCACTATCAACTGATTCAAATGATGTGATCTATTATACAGCACCAAATTCTAGTTCATAGAGTATTATAATTAGTTATTAAACTTTAGTTTAGTTAATTTTTAACTACAATAAGTTAATTTAAAATTGTATTCTTAGTTTACCAAAGTTGCAATTTGTACCATTGAATTCAGTTTTAAGTGAAATGAAAAGTGAAAAATGTTATTATCTCTCAATTTTGCTTAGGCTTGATAAGGTATCAATCGCATTTCTTATTTCCGGAACGTTCAATCTCTGATTTTCTTGAATTCTCACTACAACGAATACACAAAAGCAAACAATTATTTAAGAACTGTAACGTAAACATCAAAAGAGGACTATTGAGATTGATATGGTGGGATGATCAAAAGCAAACAATTATTTAAGGTATGAAGGGTTTGGCCATTAGCTAAAGCATCCACCACTCACTTGAAGCCAATACTTCTAGGAAAAATCTTGCAGTTTCTCCAGCTATTTCTATGACTCCATGGGACAGGAATATCTTCGTTGATAGCATTAACAACCAGATGAGAATCACTCTCGAGCCCGACATTCCAACGGGACATCTCCTTGGCCTTTTCTAACGCTACCATTGAAGGTGAGAAAAACACAAGAATATGGGATTGAATTGTGGTTTCTTTTTTTTTCTTCTCCTAAATTGAAGTCACTGTTCAGAACCTGATAGAGTTCAGAAGTGATGTTCAGAGTCTAAATGCAGCGGATAAGTAAAGAAAGAGAGAGAAGAAAGACACAAAGCAATTATACAGGTTCCTTCCACAAACCGGAAGTAGTCCTGTCCCCTTTGCACTTCCAAGGAGAATTCACTGAAATCAATATCTAATTACAACTGCTCACTGCTACAACTAGCAAGAGACTTCAAACTACTCAAGCACAACTACAAGAGATTTCCTATGCTCAAGAACAAAATCAAGAGACTTCCTATGCTCAATCGTAACTGCAAGAGATTCTATTGAAAGAAAATTACAAAGAAAATTGTTTGAGGTTGAACACTTGATATACAAGCAGTGGTGTTTGAGGAGGGTGCTTCTGATGACGTCAGCTTCTGATGATCTTCAGAACTTCTTGTCTTCAGAACCTCTTTTCTTTAGACGTTTCCTTGCAACTTAAGCTTCCTTTTATTCCAGAATCCATGCTTGAATCAAAGACACTAACTTTTTGTCGATGGTCATTCACATTTGAACAAATGTTAGCATATCTAATTAACATTTTTTAATACCTTGTTATCATCAAAACTCAAAGGGTAATGTTAAATACATTTTGTTGCAACAATCTCCCCCTTTTTGATGATGATAAACACTAGTATTAAAATGTTAAATTGTTTGTTAATTTAATTAACAAGTTGACTATTAGGGTCTGAGGTTTGTAAGCTCCTCTTAAGTCCAATAGCCCTTTAATGTGAGGTTTGTAAGCTCCCCCTATGTTCTATACAAGTTAATACTCAGAATAATTTCACATTAAATTAATAAACTAAGAGATTTCAATTTTGGTAAGAATTAAATTAGTGGGGCTTAGAGCCTTTAATACTATATCTATTCCCCTTTTTGTCATCAACAAAAAGTTAAGAAATAAAGACAAGAAGAAGAAGTGAGAAAAACATTATGAGAAAATTCTATTTAACCAAAGTAAGAACATAGAATATTCAGAAGCAAATCACATAGTCAGAAGTAGTTTAAAAACAAAATAACATAGCAAAAACAAAGTAACATCAGTTATCAGAAGCATACACTAGAAATGATAAAGACAACAAGTTATAGGGTGTGTAAACTATTGCTTGGCTTGTTTCTTCATCAAATTCATCATTTCTTGCATCATGTTATTTGTCTGGTCTGATTGGTTCTTCATAGATTCCTTGAGATCATTGTATCCCTTGACAAGTGCTTCTTCTCTGACCTTTACTTCTTCTTGCTGAATAATCATTTTTCTTTGAAGTTCAACATACATCAATCTTTGCTCTAAGAGATCTTTCTCCAGCTTCTTGATTCTCTTCTCTTGTTCAGAATCATTCTTCAACTTTTCTAGAATTGGAGCATCAGCTTGAATCTTTAGCTTATTTAAGCATCTGAAATCAGGATTCTCATAGTGCACACATGCAGTGATTATGCTTGAAGAATCCATATAGATAAGTGTGTCTGAGATGTACAGCTTGCTTTTCTCCTGATTCTTGTTAACCTCCACTTCTTCCATACTTCCAACAACTTCTTTGAACCAGTCCTTGAGAGTGTTCAGAGCTTGATTATGTGCTTCTAAAGATAGTTTATGAAGCTCACACATCACAAATTCAACTCTTCCTCTAAGAGTAGTCCATTCATCTTCATAGTTCTCCTGATGAACAAAGTTACTTATGGTCTTCACCAGTTTGTTTAGATCCTTGAAGAGGTTCTCGCAGACATCCTTTAATATATTAGATTCTTATAAAAGGGTAGGTGGGGGTGGGATAGTTGTAGGTTGAGGAGCAATTGTTGTTGAGGAAGAAGGGGTATCTATGCTTGAAATTTCAATAGCAGCAGGTTGGTTTGGAGCAATAAAAGGTTCATCATGAACAAATTCTAAAACAAATGATGCAGATGAGTCTAGAGTAGCACCAGTTTGAATAGTTTGCTCATCTTCAGCACTTGAATTTGATGCGATCATGAAGTCAGGTTCAGGGGCTGGTTGAACAGAGGATTGAGGGTAAACTGTAGCTTATGAAGAGGGTAAGGCTACATTGATAGGTTGAGGATCAATTGCAGCTTCTGAAATAAAAGCAGGTAAAGCTACAATGATTGGTGACCCAACAAAAGGTTGTTCTTCTGATTCTAAATTGGTAGAATCAGATACAACATGACCAGGTTGAGATTCTTTTGAACGATGTTTGGGGAATCTGGCCTTAGTTCAAGTTGTTGTTGTTGGGGGATTTCTAAAATAACTTCATCAAAAGCTATTTCAGAGGCTTTCTCTGAGTTTGCAACATAACCAGACAGTTCTCCTTTGTAATGGTCAGATAAATTCTCAATGACAGACTCATCACGAGGTTCATTGGTGGTTTCAGGTTGTGATGATGTAGATGGAATGTCAGACTCTAGTAAGATAGTTTGGATTGGATTCAAAAATCCAAGTCTAAACCAATGATTGGCAGACAGTCTCTAACTAACATCTATGGTTTGTTGTATCATGTCATCTATTCTCTCTTCGACAAATGGATACATGGGAACATACACATCATTAGGTTCATTAGAAGTTTGATTAGATGATGATGGGGTTGAGGATGTTTCTGAGCTAGATGAGGATGATGAGGTATTAGAATCTAATGTATTATCAGATGTATTGTGAGAAGGACTATTACCTCTTCTAGTTTCTGAAGCATCAGCTTCTAAAATGCCTTCTTTTCTCTAATCTTCAGCAGAGATCTTGAACAACTCAACATCTTCTTCTGTTGCCAACTCTTGGACATCTTCAGCAAGCTCAATCACCTTCTAAGCATCTTCACCAACATTCTCCCTAACCAAACTTGAAGCAGGAACTTCAATCTCTCTTCCAATTTGCATGGCTTGTTGTAGAGCATCAGCAACTTTCTTGTTCCTTACTTCCCTTGTTACCAACTCAGTAGCAGCTTCAATCTCAGATTCTTCTTCCAACACATATTGAGATTCCTTCAACTTCCTCACGAGGGTTATTTTCTTCTTCTGAATCTTTGGTTGAGCAGGTATAGATCCTGAAGAACCAACAAATTTGCTTCCCCTTGTTCTCTTGTCAAGAACCTTTATAGGTGCTAAATATTTAACCTCTTCTTGAATAGTCGGCATAGCAGAACCAACTTCATTGACTTGAAGATCTGTTATTTCCTTCTTAGCCTTCTTAGGCTTTGGTTCATAAGCTTCACCTTCAGTAGCTTCTGAAGTAGCTTTCTTGGACTTTCTCTTCTTAGAAGCAATTTTCAGAGGAGCACCATACATAGTGTCTAGTACGTACCTCAGGAGGACCTTCCTTTGAAAAAGGGGAAAAATCATCAATAAGGTTGGATAAGATCATGGACTCCTGCAAGTCAGTCTCTAGCTTAGTGACTTCTTTTATCAGAAGCATGTGCTTCAAAGTGCTGGAATTGATGCACTTGCCAACCACTGTGCCCAATTGATCATCATTGACTGCTTTGGACAATTTGATGGCTTCTAAGATGCCTCCTTGATGGAAGATCTCTGATAACAGCCTTCCATAAGGGATAAAGCTTCTTTTCTTCTCCTGACTTTCCTTTAGTGCCGATAACATGTAATGAAAGATATACCTTGGCAGGTTTACCTTCTCAAATGTAACAAGGAAGTGTAAGAACACCTTGTGTTCTAATGACAGCTGATTTACCCGTCCACCCATGGGTAGAAAACACTCATGCATCAATTTGTGAAGAACCTTGTGTTCTTTCTGCATATTGTAACGCCCTATTTATTTATTTGATTATTTTGGTTGAGTTTAGAGTCTTTTATATGACTTATATGATTTATGTTGATAAGTGACATGTTGTTGTGTATTAATATTTTATTAAGTGGCTTTATATT
>Ga0228710_1007051_pt1 | contig 16780 bp, 4 predicted proteins | sample MedpolnodulmetaG_FD_177995 | JGI IMG/M metagenome (GOLD analysis project Ga0228710, IMG submission 177995) | Root nodule microbial communities from Medicago polymorpha collected in Santa Monica, California, United States - pink nodules | ecosystem: Host-associated > Plants > Roots > Nodule... | reverse complement strand
GCATGACTAACGGAGCACTTGGACGGAGGGACCTTTTTGATGGACGTCTGACAAATTCAGGGACTAAGTTGATATTTCGCATAATTGAGGGACTAAGTTGGCCGACGCGTGAAAATTCAGGGACTAAGTTGGCTGACGCGTGAAAATTCAGGGACTAATTTAATGGTGAATTCAGGGACTCTTAAATATTTGTCATTCGTACTTACTTTCCATGGTGTGATCAAGGTGAGCAGTTAAGAGAATAAGAATAGGAAGAATAAAAAATTCATGTACCAAAAAAAAAATCAATTAATTATACTGTGCTAATTACCCTAATATATTATTGTGCACTCACCCACGCTTTGTAAGACACCGATACATAACAAATTCTTGTTAAAGTAGGTGTTATAACTTAAAATAATTAGGAAAATTGCATTGACCTCTCACGAAGCATGTTTTAATGACACATTCATTCACTTTATTTGCATTGACCTTTCATGAAGCATGTTGTAATGACCTCAATGGTGAGGAGAGATAAAAATGGGTGGTGAATCCACTTCTCCCAAGCCTAGATGGTTATTAAAAAAAGGCTTAATTGCAGTTTTAACTCCCTAACTTTTTCAAAGTTGCGATTTTGGGCCCTTAAGAAAAAAAACTACAAAACAGTCCCCTAAGTTTTGCAACTGTAACAGTTTTGGCTCCCAAGACTGATATTGACTCGGTCTACGCTGACGTGGCACCCTAAGTGAGGTGCAACGTGTTATTTTTTTTATTTTTGCCTTGGAGGGCCAAAATTGTTACAGTTGCAAAACTTAGGGAACTGTTTTGTAGTTTTTTTTCTTAAGAGGCCAAAATCGCAACTTTGAAAAAGTTAAGGGGCTAAAACTGCAATTAAGCCTAAAAAAATTACATTAGGGGAATTCTATTCCCATTTAAATGACGCACCCCTCTATTTTTATATAAATAGAAGAGGGTACGTAGTTTGTATGTAATTAAGGATTATTATTATTATTATTATTTTGAAGAAATTAAGGATTATTAATATCTTTTACAAAATCGAAGAACTATATGTATATTTAAATGTATATGTCAGCGAAGATAATTGTACGTTCGTTCATTTAAAAAAATTGTAATTTGTATTTTGTTGTTGTTACATAGGTTATCTTTTAAGAATCGTAAATAATTTATCCAACAACCAAATAAGAGCTATATGCTCGTTGATACCGACATGAACAAGTTATTATTACAGTGAGAAACAACCAAGCTACCCATTTTCACATGCCTCACAATCAAACTCATGACAAATCAATTTAGATAGGTGTATCGAAAGATTTGTGCCGTCTTTCATTGAGTTGATGTTTTAGCGGATCAATCCGTCAAGAATATAAAAAATATATATAAACAAATAAAACATTTGACTTTTAGACGAGTTTTCTGTCAAAAATAGAAAGAAAAATAAAATAATACTCGACAATCATTCCAGAACCGATTAAACCCTAAGTTTAGTGAGTAGAAAATAGACTAAATGGTAAAATAATTACATAGTAAAAACAACTAAAAATCAATATTTTTTCAATTGATCTAACATGTCAACTAACCCAGTTTAGTACTACCACTCAATTTTTTTAGTGGTTATAAGAGGCGGACGAATTTAAGAGGTAAAGTTCAAAATCTCAACCCATTCCACTTGAAAAGAGTTAGATGGACCGACTTGTTCTGCCACCCTCCCTAATAATAGGGTACATAAAAGTTAGAGTGATTAATTTTTCCTACTACTATATATGAAAAAGATGTTCCTAGTGATGTCAACTCTCTAGTGTCATCAAATCACTACCAGCCATAGGTTATTAATTGTCATTAAACCTATATTAGACTAACTTTTTATATAGTTTGATATCATATATCATATTCATAATATATATAGGAATTCCTAGAATGCAGAGGAAATGACAAAGAACAAATCAAGTGGAAAGCAGAAAATTCAGTAATTCGTACAAGAAAATTTCACAATCATCGTCCATTAGCTGAGAAAAGTTTTAGCATAAGCATCACGCTTTAATTATGATAATCAGTATTATTAGTTGAAATTGAAATTAATGGGATGGTTTTAGCTTCTAAAATCCACATTCATTCGATGTGTCTTATGGTTTAAAATTGATTGATTATGACAGATTTGATTAACTTCGTTTTACTAATTGAATGCACCTATTGCCTCAAACACATTGGCTTCTTACTTCTAAAGAATAAGTACATTACAATATTAAATTTGTCCTCATTTTATTGGGTTATCTATATTTCTGAAATTATTAATATTTTAAAAAGGTGTGTGACTTTTTCAAAATTTATTCACATTAATCATTAGGAAAGTTAGGAATTTAATTTTTTTTTGGCGGTGTCCGGGGTTCGAACCCCGAACCTTGCATATATTATGCATTGTCCTTACCTTGTAATATTAGAGACTAAAATATAAAGTTCAAAATGATATTAAATTGTTAAAATATAAGAACTTACCTTGGTATTTTATTATATGTCAATTTGAGAAAAAATTGTATCAAATAGTAAATCAATTTACAATTGTGTCAAATATAAGTACTTACCTCCGTAATCTTAGAGGATATATACCTTTTTTTTAGCAAAGGATGTATACCATATTTAAATCATAAGAGAATTTGGATATTTATAGATTATTTTATCCTTTTTATTGACAATAGGGTTAATTTTCTTTTTACAAAAATATGTTTATAACATTTCATTAATAATAATTGACTAAACATGTGTTAGTATATGTTCATAAGTTTTAGATCAACTGAAAAATGTTAAAATAGCTAGGTTGGATGTCGAAAGCTAGGTTCAAACCCAAAATTCCCACTTCAGTGTGCGAGTTTTCAAGTAGTTATTGTCATTCCGACTATTAAAAAAATACATGTTCGGATATATATAAAATGTGAAAATAAGCAAGAGATGTGGCCACTCCAGTAAGTAGTGAGCAACCCTACATATTTGACATATCTCTTCACAAACTCAAAAAGAGAGCTAATATTTATTTTTATTTTAACAGAACATTCAATTTAAGGAGCCAAATCAAAAGAAAATACCAACTTCAAATAGAGAAAGCATAAATCTTTTTGCTAATTATAAAACCTGGAACTATTTCGCTAATGATAGAGGAAGTGATCTATATTACATGAGATAAAACACCATTAACCTTATTAAAAAGAAGCAAGACTAGTTAATGTTGAGTGGAAATGTTACTAATTATCCTTTATGTGTCCATTTTAAGGACAATTTTTTACTCATGAGTGTTTATAAGGTTGGAGGAGCAATATGCCATTATAAATTCCAAAACACCCTTTTGATTAGGCTGAAAGAATTTGATCAACCTTGGGAATTCAAAGAAACAATGACAATGGCAAGCGACCATAAACTTTTTCAATCAAGATGTCATACTTTTTGTGTCTTTGGTCAACACCTAAACTAGTTAACAGTTAAAGACACAAATGTAACTAACAAAACAAAGTGATTGAGGCCATTGATAGAGGAAGATATAGGATGGTGATGTTGATTATTCCAATTTCAAAAGTGGTTTACTAATGGACACCAGTTGTGGATGAATTATTTGTTAATAATTGTTATTGTTTTTTCAAGTTTACCTTGTTGACAAAAGAATTAAATTATCTTTCCATTGTACTGTAGTATTTATAGATAGTTACAAAAGAGGTGCAAAAAATGGTGTTTTTGTTAGAAAAACATTAATGGAGTAAAGAATTTGAAAGGCGTCTTAATATTTTCTAGACCAACCTAACGCTATGTTTAGTGTCAAACGTACCTTGTTGGTCTTTAGCTATGATGCACCGTAGGTTAAGTCGATGCTAAATAGCATCGGCCTCGGAAATGGCGATGTTAACGTCTAGCATATTGAACCAATGAACATCTTTTAGCCCACACTAAATGGATGTTTAGTTTGAATTACGATGAGCTACCATAATTTTGTAAGAGCTACGTAGTGAATCTTTTACAAATTCGTAATTACTCATCGTGATTTTGACAAATATATTGTGATACCAAATACTATACACTAAGATGTGTATTACTTTATTTTGCAGCTTTAACATAGTTTTGTTAAATTAACATCATTTTTGTTTGTTATCCTTTTTTATCTTACTTTTGTTTTCTTTTTCCCTTGTTTAGGTGAAAATTTGCAAATGGTCATTTGGATCCTTGGACCCAACATGTAAAAAAAATAAAAAAAAATAAAAATCTCTTTTCTTTGGAGTTTTGGAACCTACATCTTTTGGAGCCAATACTTTGTTGTTAAAAAATTGTTTCTGCCAATAATGTAAGTGGGCTTTTGGAGCCTTTACCTACTATCTCAATTATATTTTTCTTTTCTTCTCTTTTACCCTCTCGCATCGTCCCACGTCATTTATATTTTTTATTTTATCAATGTTTAAATTATGAGTATAATGGTGGTAGATCGACAGTCCAAAATAACATTGTACATACAACCAATCAAAACATTTAAAATTGTTACATAAATATTTATTTGGCAATTCTCTAAAAACTCTTAAACTATATAATCTAAAGTATTATTATAATATTTTAGATTATATAATCAAAATCCCCTGAAAACTCATAAAACACATAAAACTTACTTTGGTTCTTCTAATTTTTGTTTCAAAATAGTTCGAAAACCATCATCTCAAAAAACATATATTAACAAACCGGGTTAGATAATCTGAACTGTGTCAAACCCTCCATCATACCAGTTTCTAACGACACTCGTAGTTTATATGTTGACACATTTTGGATTATAATATAAAAACATAAATCTTAAGAGTGTATTTGTTTCAAGTTATATTTGTTGATTTCCGGAAATAAAATGATAGAAATATATATGCATATGTTTGTTACAAGTTTACTAAATTTTATTCCCAGATATAAAATGTTCCTGGGAATATAAAATTTTTCCCAAGAAAAAGGGTGGGAATAAAGTTCCCATGGAGATGAGAATAAATTCATAAATAGTTACCTATTATAATCCCTATTTTTATGGTTCTTAAGAATATTATAAAGTTAACCAAACATATTTTTCTTAAATACCTTGGAATAAAATTTCATTCTTTATATTCCAAGAAATGTTATTCCTATGAATAAATTTGGTAAACTTGAAACAAAAACACCCTTGAGTTTAAATTATATCATCCAAAACTTGCCAACACACATATCCCAAGTATTTGTGATAGAGAACACATTTTTTTTTCTTATTTACGCCGATTTTCTTGCAACACACATCAAAACAGATTATAATCAACATATAATTCATAATATTATACACACATTAACCAATACGCAAATCGTACAAAGCAAATTCCAAACAAAATACCCAAATCAAATAAAACGTAAACCCTGTTGGATAGCATGCCCACCCTTAACACCCACACCCCCTCCGACGATACATCTTTCCTCCCTAACCCTTAACAATGATCTGCTACAAAACAATATAAAAATACTTCATATTATGTAATTCCAACGGAAGTAAAATGAAACATTGGAAGGAAGTGCCAGAAAAAAGGAAGGTGGAAAAAGAAATTATCTTTTTAAATTCCAAACAATATTTTATTAGCCCACTTTTATTTAATTTTTTTTTAAGAGTATTGATCCACTTTTAATATGGACTTTAGGTTCGTTTCCTTAACAGAAAAAAGAATAAAATCACTTGATCCTATTTCCTTTTCTGTGCTGGAGAAAATCATTGTCTCCTTCACCATCTTTGACATAAACCGAACCCAGAAAAGGGTCATAGAAAAAAGAGATCAATATAGAGGGAACAAAAAAAAGAGGCAAGTAAGAGGTGAAAGATAACCCCAGGGCACACCCCATGTTTGTTGGTGGAAGTTTAAAGTCCTTGTTTCCCTCAAATTTAGTAAAATTGGTTCACTTTGAACCCCAGGCCATTATTTTCTCACTTCTCAATTTATTTTACATTTGAGTTAAAAAAAAAAAATTTGAACAAGCAAAAATGAATTATATAAACACGGACAACGTAATTGTTACAGCACAAGGTGTGCCAAAACAATCACGAAAATGTCAAAGTCCAAACAAGATTACAACCAAGTCAGTCGATGCCCAAACATGAAAGCGGGATCGACCACAACATATGAGTACCCAAGCTAAATACGACATTACTAGCTTTTAACCACCACAAAGAAGATGATTTGACTTTATCTAACATATGTGGTAAAGAGCTTTGTCTATTTCTAAAAATCTTGTCATTCTGTTCATTCCACAAAACCGAAATACAAAGTAACCAAATCAAGTGGAAAAATGATCGTCGCGATCTGGAGCAACCTGCGTAATTAATAAATTGCACAAAATGATCTGAAGTTTCCTGAGAGTCGACCCTTACCACTCCGAGCCATGCCCGCACCAATGGCCATAAGGCACCAAAAGTTGGGCAAGACAAGAACAAATCATTGACATCTTCTACGTGCCTGCATCCAGTGACACACAACCGCGCCTCCAAGGGAATAAATCCACGGTTTGCCAAATTATTTTTTGTAGGTAAACGATCCCTCATAAGCAGCCAAGCAAGGATAAAGACTTTGAGAGGAACCTGTTTATGCCAAATTAACTCCATATTTGGATGTAACTGGGGTTGTTCCTGCGATGTCAGCATGTCATAAACTCCACGTACTGAATACCCACCATCCTGATCCGGTAACCACAGCCATCTATTTGCCACTGATTCCTACAAGGAAACTGTAAGTAATAAAACCCTACACTCCTCTACCAACTCTTCCTCCCATGCCCACAACCGACGACGTCACTACAACGCCTCCCCACCCACATTATAAAATCACAATCTTAAATATGTTGTTATTCTTATAAAATCACAATCTTTAGGCCTAAATGTTTTATAATAATTTTTAGTTAAGCCATTTGGGGTTGGCTTAATGGTTGACGTGAAATCTTGGAGTTTGCTCTTTTCAAGGGCTTATGTTCGATTTCTCGATGCCAATTTTGGTGCTCTGACTTTAAATGGGATCCCCACAAGTGGGGGATGGAATTGATCCTCTCAGATTAATCAGTTATTGGATTGGATACCGAATTTTAAAAAAAAAAAGTTCTTAATCTAAAAACTTTTTACAAGAAATTGATGTTTTTAGTTCCTCAAAATAGTCCCCTAAAAAGAGAAATAGGGACTAAAATTGAATATTATTTACAGAGGGATTAAACTTGAAATGCCATACTTCTATATGGACCAAAAATATTTACCCTTAGATATTTTATAGATATACTCCACACCCTCTAAAAAAAAAAAAAAAAGATTTACTCCACATCTAATGGGGATATTCTTAGAGTTTGTTTGGATGAGATAATTGAAAATTCTAGAAAAAAATAAAATTCTAGACAATTCAAATGTTTCAATTGAATTCTTTTCATTACTAAGTTTTTTTTCTTGTTTAGAGGTAAGTTTTGATCTTTTTTTGGAACATTTAATTAGAGGTATTGTTTTCGAACCACTGTCATAAGTTGTTAATACACCTCCAACGTTTCTAAATCCAAAATCTGGTTTCGCAAATTTTCATAAACATGTAATAACTTCAAACTCCATTTTTAAAACGAATGTTAGTATTATTAGTTTTGTTACGTTGAGGTTAGGTTTAAACTATCGACCTCTTTTTTTTTTTGGTAGAGAACTATTGACCTCTTTATCACTCTGCACCTTAACTTCCCCAGTGCGACCGCGATCCATGCAGCGACAATACATAATTTCTAGTAGTGAAACAAGAGGGACACCTTGGTTTCCGTGACATGAGAATTCTCAACCAAGCTTACATGGTCAAGTTAGCTTGACTCATAGTATAGAATCTACATATACTATAGATGAAGATTTTCATATCCAAATATGCCTAATCTAATCAATATAGCATTGCCGTTACTCCTAAGTGTAGAGTATCCCCTGTACGGTGCTAGTGTAATAATTGTGGGAATGAAAGGACCAAACATATCAAAAGTAACTATATATGGGGATGATTTATTTCCCAACAATATAAAGGATTAAGGGTTGGTCTACTTTTAAAAGAGATAGAATCTTTAAATATATAAAAATTTGGTACAATTTTGTCCAATATAAACTAAAACCACTCATTCTAATTATAATCTTCCATTATTCACATGGATGCATGGTACACTATCATTGTGCAACATAAATTTACCATTCCTTATTAAACATTTGGATTATGGTACTAAATTCTCACTTTTCCACACATTTCTGCATTTGGTCTTTCTCATTATAACTTAGATCAGACATATAGTCTTCAGCAACTTTTGTTCAAGTATTGAAATAATATTCATATCACAATCATATATATAATAGTACATTTATAGAGCAATTCAAGGGTAGAAATTACACACTAAAAATAATTACAAGAAAAAGCTCTAAGATAACAATATTCTTGTATCTATTACTAATTACAAACATAGCAATAATGTATCATAATTTTTTTTGCTAAAGTCACTACATATGTGACATATTCATCCCCATATTTAAATAACTATACTATATCATAATCATAGTTTCAAATTGCACTCGCAGTTACACTTTAAACCTTTATACTGAAGCCTTGTAGGCAAATGCAACCGCAATTGTCATTCCAATGCCGTTGTGGAGACCTCTAAAACTGTTCAATTGCAGCTGCAGATCGCAATTTACAACTATAATATTATATACTCCCTCCGACCCTATTTATAAGAAACATTTAGGTCAACAAAATATGATCTATCTGGTTAATAATTTGGTCCAAATATATCAACTTTTGTTGACCCAAATGTCTTTTACAAATAGAATCAGAGAGTAATATGCTAATAATCAAGGAGAGAAAGTACTTGAAGAAGTAGGGGTTGAGCCAGGGCTAAGAGGTGGTGGGAATAGTGGAGGAAAAGGAAGTAAGGGAGCTGGGAAAATTGATTTTGGCGGCGGTGGCGGCGGTGGTGATGGAGTTAAACCTGGTATTACTATTGGTGGAAAAGGAAATGATGGTGGTGGACTTGATGGTGGAGGCTGAAATGGATTAGGAATGAGTGGTGGAGGACTTGATGGAGGAGGTTGAAATGGATTAGGAATAAGTGGTGGATTTGATGGAGGAGGTTGAAATGGATTTGGAATAAGTGGTGGACTTGGTGGTTGAAATGGATTAGGAATCAAGGGTGGACTTGGTGGTTGAAATGGATTTGGAATCAATGGTGGTGGTTGCAAAGGGTTAGGAATCAAAGGTGGTGGTTGCAATGGATTAGGGATAATAGGTGGTGGAAAAAAAGGGTTTGGAGGAAAAAAGAAATCTTCAATTTCATTAGGTACTTTATTTTTGTTTGAAAACTTTGTTTGTTCCAAATTTTTCACAAAACTATGTTGTTTCTCAAGGTTTTGAATACTATGTTTTTTGTCACAAAATTTTGGCTTTTTAATAGGCTTGAATGAGAAAATCCCAGCTGAAAAAATGTGTTCTTGTTGCAACTTTTTCTTTAGGCTTAGTGAAGATGAAGTAGAAGTTGAGGCTATAGCACAATTTGGTTCATTGCTACTTAACAACTTAAAATTACACCCTTTGATTCTCTTCACATGTTTTTTCAATAAGAAAGGTAGCTTCACTTTGAATTCTCCATATTCATTTGTTTTCACTTCTTTGTAGAATCTTTGTTTTGTTTTCCCTATTTTACATTCAACAGCTATTGATGCACCTATACATAAAAACAAGGAAAAAATACAATATAATAACGTTTAGAATTTTTTTACAACATTTTAAGAAAATGAAATTGAACTCTTTTGAGGTTGAAATGGATTACCTGAAATGAAGTGGCTGTTTAGAGAGAAAGCTTGTTGAAAACATGTGTCACAGTAGACAGTGCCAACTACAACAGGTGAAGGAAGAAGCTTCTTGTTGTCATGGTTTGCTTCTGAAAAATTAGTACTAAGTGTGAGACTGAGAAACAGAATTGTAAGGAACCAAGCCATTGTGATGAGGTTTGAGTTTTCAGAAATGTCTTCTTGTGAAGGGAATGTAAAATTGTATTGTGCTTCTAAATAAATAATGAAGGTCTATATAAATATATTTAAGACACTATTTTTCAATCAAATGTCACATCAGTAGTAAGAGTTTGATCTCGTAACTTCAACCGACTTGAGTTCAAATCTTTTCAGAAACAATTGTAAAATGTTTACTTGTTCTACTTTACTTAAGGGTTTGATCTTTTAACTTCAACTAACTCACCGATGTTGGGTCTAGCGAATAAGCACCAACCCATGATGTGGCAAACTAAAATTCGAATTCCGAGTGAGAGAGTGATCCACATTTAGAGATTTGGACTGCATGCAGTCAAAATCTCGTGCATTAACACATAATTGATCCACCGATAGTTGTTGAATTAAGATCGAACGTTGCAGGTTTTGATTATTTATTAAAATCTATAATATTGAACTTGAAATCTGACTTGTCCAATCTTGATCCAAGAACCACCAATGTGCCGATTGCATGAATGCATGATATTGAGTGCACACAAACGAAAATTTGACATTTAGTGTCGCACAATGCCTCAAAAAGGATTAACTATCGTGCAAGAAACTTGTTGAAAACAAAAATAGAATCTAGTCCTCTATCTTTTTACTGCTCTTGGTTTTTTCTAGCTGTCTATGAAAACAATCTGAATAATAAGGTTTTGTAGACTAGTTTCCTTTATCTGTCTATGACAAGGGTAAAGACCTAAATAAGACAATTTTGTGCAATCATGCAAATACCTATAATCTTTAACTAATTAAAAAATGTGGCTTCAGGTTTGTTTTCTTAAACAATGTATTACAAAAATGTTATATTATTTAACTATTCAACAATATATTACAATTTCAAAAACTTATATAATTATACTATTCAACAATGTATCCCAAAATTGTTAGCATGGAAAATGTAATAAAAATATATAAAAAAACAAGCATACCTACTAGATAGATAAGTACAAAAAAGTAAGGTTTTTTTATTCAGGAAAAGTCCAAAAAGTTTCCCTAAGTATATTTTGGAAGTTTGTTCCTAGTTGATGTGGATGCATAAGAATAATTGAATTTGAATCACTGTTTGATCACGGGATAGATAGAGTAACCACATACTATAGAGTAGGACATGTGACAATTCTTATATACAAGACACGTAGGAATTTCTTAGCATGACCTGTGAAATATATTATACAGTTTTGCATGTGAATATATTAGTAATAGTACTATGCATAAATTATAATTGTTTTTGGAAGTTTATGTTTCGTTTGTGACTAGCATCTAATAATGTTGAAAAATAAGATAATGTTGTTGTTGCTATAGAAGAGATTTATGATTGCATAAGTCATACTAAATACAAAAATATTTTGATATTTTCCATTATGGACAAATATGTGACAAGTTGCTTTTATAAAGGCTTTGACAAATCTTTGCATATGAGATATGATCTTTATGTGAATAGAAAAACTAAAACTCATAAAACATGACTTGAAAGAGTGACATAGATTACATTGTCAGAATTTGTAATAGCGTATCAAAAGTGGCAAATCATGAGGAAGTGAAGAGGCTTGATCTTAAAGGTGAAGAAGGAGTGGGCTCATGTGAAGCATACATGGACTGTAGGAGGCAGTGTGCTGTTGAAGTATTTTAACTATGAAGATCAAGGATCAAAACTTTACATCTTTACCTAAAACTTTAGGTCAATAAATAAATGGATCACCTCTTTTATATATTCAGCATTTAGTTTGTTCATGCTGTTAAAAAACATTTAGTTCATTTATATATAATTGATGAGAGATGAACTGTAAACAATTGGACTCAACGGTCTTAATCTCAAATGTGAGTCTCCCACATCCTTACAACCAACAAAAACGCCTCTTCTTAACTATACCTCGACTTTCAATATATGTTGCATAGGTATGGGCACAAGGTACGGTACCCGATACGATTACACAAAGAAACTCAAATAATAGAAATTTATTATATTAATATACACTAGTGCAAATCAGGGATACAAGACCTGATTTTTAAAGATTTCAGACCTGTTTTTGTGCAAAAGTGGTCTTAAATCTCTAAAAAAAGAGGTCTTGTATCCTTGATTTGCACTAGTGATAAGAGAAAACCATAAATTTCACATGGAATGAAATAATGAGAAAAAAATGGAGTACCAAAGAAGTACCATAGGTGTATCTCGGTACGGGTTACAAATACTCATTCTTTCGAGCTTTCAATACAAGGATTCAATGTACATGGATCTTACTCCTGTTATATACCAAGTTGAATTAGTGTACTAATACCACTTGTTGGAGAGTCCATTAAAAAAAATAGTCTTATTTTTAAAAGTTTGAGACTAGTTGGAATCAATTTTGTCCTATTTAAGGTTCTTTGAGATCATATTGACTTCTTGAAATTTATTAAGGAGTCATGCAAATGGAGACTTGTAAAAGGGTCCAATATATAGTTCTTTTATGGTCTTGTTATCTAAAAACGATAATGTCACAAAGTTATCCAACTTTAAACTCATATTTTTAGTTGGATGAATGTATAAAGTGTTGTCAAATATGTTTTCTAATAGAATCAGTGTGGTAATTTAAGCGGTGATTTCGGATACTCAACATGTTTTTATACATGGTATAAATATCAAACGAGTGATAATGGCTAATGAGGTTGTGAATGATGCAAAAAAGGAATCATAAAGAATTGAGGATGTTTAAAGGGATTTCGAGAAGGTGATAATGTCTTGTTTAGAGCTGTCAATTTTAGGGGGTCTAAAAATTTGAGCCCCAATCCCGTGATAACGGGGCTTAAAAAACTCCAAAGATAAAAACTCCATTCTCTCATGTTCTTCTAATTGTTGTGGAACAGTGGAAGTTGTACATTGCATGATGTGTGAATCGGTTTGCTGTGACATATTTAATGATTTCATAATCGGACCCCAAGAGAGTTTTCGACTATCTCATTTGAAATTTACAGATGATATAGTTCCTAGTAAGAGTTAGTTTAATGTGATGACTATAGTACAACAACTTTTCAATTATTTGAGCTGGTGAGTTGGATTAAGGTTAATTTCTACAAAATCCTCTTTGTGGCTATCAATGTGTTACAACACAATTGTGGTTGGAAGAAGTGGTGCTTATACGTGTAAGTCAAGAAAAAAAAATTCAAGAGCAAACCAAAATTGTTTGAGAAAGTAAAGAAAATATGGTAATGAGTTGCAATAATGTGTGAATGTTTTCTTTTCTCTATTTCAATTTCTCAAAGTTATGTACATTGTTATAACCTTCTTTTTCAAATTGTTTGGGTGCCTACATATAATTGGTTGTTGAAATAGGAGTTAGCGGTGCTGCCAAACGTTAAGATTTTTCTTTGCGGAGCTTGGTAAAGATTATTTTCCAGCTCGAACTGAAAGATAAGTGTTTATATTGTCCTATCAAAAAAATTTATTGACCTATTATAGCATGTCAAACTAGTTCCATATCAAATAGACACAATTTTAAACATTAATTGTAGTATAGGACAAAAGAGATTTGGTAAAATATAAAATGTAACATATGTAGTAATAATTTTAAACTTAGAACAAAAAAAATATCAAAAGTGTTTGCAGTGCGGTTTAGTTCAGTTTTAAGACTAAAAATCATATGAACCACAAGAAAAAATATACAGTTTAGTCTGGTTCAATTGCCTTTTAAAAAAAAATCAAATCAAATCAATATGGTTTGAGTTGGTTTGGTTTTTAGCTAAACAATACATAAATACATAATATAAAAATTTTACCAACAATTTGATATCATTAACCACAACAATTAACTAGTTTTCAACGATTAAAAATTAACTACTTCAAATACCGTTAGGGTGCATAAACACAAGGTGCAATAATTAATTCCAACTACAAAATATGCAATAATTAACTAGGACTTGCAACAACTAAGCATAAGCACAAGGTTCTCCAAATAGAGTCTAACTCTAGAAAAAATAAGCAAAAAGATTCAACTCCAAAGCAAACAGTGGTAGAAGGATTCAACTTCAAAAACAGTAGAAGTTTGATGCAAAGTTGCCTACAAAGAAAAGATAAGCATCTATATCAACTGAATTTATTTAAAAACAAACGAAAACATTTTAAAATGAATGAACACCATTTCATTTCTAAGCATTACTAATCAGATTCAATATCAGAAAACCCTTCTTTCACTTGTGGGGTTGGAGCAAGCTCTAAGAATGAATCAAATAGAAAATTGAATTTGAATAAATAGAATCATGAACAAAATAGAATCATAACTTGAATTTGAATTAGTACATAATCAAATTTAGATAATGCAGAATCTTACCTTCTTTTTTTTTTTGAAAAGGATGCAGAATCATAACTTGAATTTGAATTAGTGCAAAACCATAACTTGAATTTACATTAGTTTACAAAATTTACAAAATAACCCAAAAAGTAAAACCTAATGAATTTCAAACCCTAATGAACCCAGTGAGAGAAAATATAACATAGAGAAAAGAAATACACATAATGTGAAAGGTCTTAAGCTTCCAAACAACAAACACAAGCAACACGAGCTAAAATTAATTAAACCACAACTACTTCACTGTTTCATTTCCATAACATTTAGTTCTAATTTCAACAACAACAAAAAGTCCTCAAAGATACAAAAATAGAAGAAAACCCAAAGAAAAAAACATTAGGATTGAACATGCAAAGAATCAAAAGCAATCAAACGTACCAGATTGAATCAAAGTCTGATAGACTGATACAATTAATATAGTGTGAAAACGGGAGAGAGACGATTTTGAATGCTTTCATTTGGTAGCCACAAAGAGGAAAAAACTATATTAATTGTATCAGTCTATCAGACTTTGATTCATAAGAGGAAAGATGAGTGGTAGCAAAGGGCATATGAGTGATATATAAGGAAGATATCGTTAAAAAACTACATGACTATTAATTTAGGAGTTCTATTTAGTATATAATTTGTATAGTATGTTTGGTTAAAATGTAATTGACATGAAATAAATCAATCATGTCAATTACATTTTAACCAAACATAAGTACAACATTATATACCCAAAATCACTCCTAAACTATTATTCATGTAGTCTTTAAACGAGATCACTCTTCAAACAAACTCATATGCTCTTTACTACCACTCATATGTCATCTTTAGAGAAATTGATAATTTCCTTTGAATTAACCTTGTGCTTTCTCGATTTCAATGATCCATTGTTTATTGTCAATTAGTAATTCATTTGCATCGAGGTGGGCAAGTCATACATGAGATTTCTTGTTACAAAAGACGGTGTTTAATTGATACCTCATTCTATCGGCAACATTTTGAGCTTGGAATTCCATACTAATATTCACATGATTTTGCACGAAGTCTTGTAAACCATTTATCAGTCACCACATCAGCATTTCCATTTACAGTTGAGTATACAACATTGTAAAGAATCCAAACACTCTTCCACTAATTCCTTCTTCAAGTGGTCATTCACAAGTTTCAATAAAGTTTGCAGATAATTGTAAACCTCATCAATGCTTACTCTGTTAACGAAAATGGCATGATTCTTTAATTTCCTTTTCTCGGATTTTTTAGCAATAAAGTTCCAAAGTAACACAACCTCTTGTTAACTTTTGATTAAGACGGATGTAGTGTATTCTTTCAATCGACCTTTGATTTCTGGTGAAGTCGGAGGCTTAGGAATTGAGACATGAATGGTGTTAGGGTTTGTTGAGTGAGGAGAGAAGAAAAAAAACCAAACTATTATATTATTTTTCTCATGCAAGATTATAATTCATTTAATTATATAAGATTGTATGTGTAATATGTTTTCATAATTTGAATTTATTACATCGCGGCTTAAAATTTGAGGGTTGCTTGAAAACAACAAACTAACCACCAAAGCTTGTTAAAATAGGGAAAATGTTGAGAAAAAAATCCTTTAAAACAAAAAAACTTTCCATGAAACAATATTTTGGATTATGAAGTTGATTATGCTAGAAAATGTATTAGTACCATACATCATCTGTTAAAAACTATTGCATCTAACGATTTGATTGAAACAACAAAAATAAATATGCAGGCGACCACGTATGATTTATGAAGGCGACCAATATTAGAATTCACAATTTAACAACATAAAAGACGACAAATGAATATACCGTGAGGGAAAACCAATGAGAGGGTGAACGAGGTGATGGGAGGTCGGCTGCGAAGTGAGTTCCGATGGAGGGTGCATGTGGTAGTCTCTGGTACGACGGTGTAATCAGCATCAAAAATAGAATAAACATTTGTCATTGAAACATAAAAAATATGAGACAAATATTTTTCATTAATTAACATAAAAAAATTAAATTAAACACACAATAAATTTGTCATTGATTAATATAAGAAAATACCAAACAAATATTTGTCATTGATAAATATAAAAAAGAGGAAAATAAATTATCTCTAATATACAAAATATAAAAGACAAATAATTGAACAGCAAAATCAATTCGTCTTCAGTTTGTTTTTTTTGGAAGGAATTCGACTTCAGTTTGTAAAAGCTAATTCTGCTATTTGGTGCATGTATTAAAAAACAAACCATGATGTTTTTTTAATTTCAATTGTATCTGATAATCTTTATGTTATAGCTCTTTACTTAATCAAAAATAAAATTATATATATATATATATATATATATATATATATATTTTTTTTTATATTTTTTTTTTTTCTCAAAAAAAAAAATATTTTATTTTTTTTTTACATAAAATATATA
>Ga0228710_1007047_pt1 | contig 16783 bp, 6 predicted proteins | sample MedpolnodulmetaG_FD_177995 | JGI IMG/M metagenome (GOLD analysis project Ga0228710, IMG submission 177995) | Root nodule microbial communities from Medicago polymorpha collected in Santa Monica, California, United States - pink nodules | ecosystem: Host-associated > Plants > Roots > Nodule... | reverse complement strand
GGGTTATTAGTTAATGTGATACTAATGGTCATTTTACAACCACTCCCAAGGGAATTTGAACTCAGCAACTTGAGATTACAATGCTAAGCTCTTACCACTTAGCTAGCACCTCAAGTGTAGTTCAAATACAATTGAAATCATAATATCAAAAAATGTGTGTGACAAAAAACTATATTGAAAACTTTTTTAAAATACATCTGAGAGCTAATAAATACAAACCTCCATCCTGCTCATTGGCCGTCTTGAACGGACTTCCTTAATAGCATCTACAGTACTGCTAGTTGATGGTTCTGCATCCAACAAATAAACAGGTAAGATAAGAGATTCACACAGAAAAAAATTCTAATGGAAACCATGCAGAAGAAATAATTAAGAAATTAGATACTTGGACCATGCCTTTGTTTTTAGAAGATGATTCATTGCTATAGCCTAATTCATGCACAGATCTCCATGCATCCTGAGTAAAGAGTCAAGTTTTAAATATGTTCACTATTTAACAGTGAAATTTTATCAAAATGGAACCAATGATATGCATTGTTGATTTTACCTTACCGAAGTAATCATTTACAGGGTCATAAAATGATTCACCAACCTCATCCTCGGGAGGTTGCAGAACATTGTGAAAAAAGATGTTTATGGAATCAAAGTAAAACTGAGGACGTGGAGAATTGTGATCTCCCTCAAATTTAATTATGTTTTTGTCTCCCTGCAAAGCACAGAAACCCATCTTAAAGATCCGTAATACAGGGCATATAAAACAGTGAATGAATTAGCACAATAGAAATATCTAGAGGAACTTTAAGCAACTTTAAACATCTAGAGGACATATTTTATAATTTCGAAGGCATGCTCTAAAGGCCTACAAAATATGATGAGGACTTAGACTAGCCCAGCAGAACAAGAAGTTGACAATTGTAAATCAGATAGTAATTATTTTTATAGAAAAAGGAACTCTTGTCGAGACACTTACCATGTAAGCCTCAAATATACGATCAGAGTGATGGGGTTGTATAAAATCATCGTCAATGGCATGCCCTAATAGAGCTGGAACAAAACAAGATTTTGCTACCTACAATGCAAACAAATAATGAAAGAATATGATAGGCAATACAAAAAATTGAAAAACCAAAAGCAATATATGATTAACAGGAAAACAGAACAAAACAAAAAGAAATATTATTTGTTTCTTTTGATTTTCTGCTTTGCATCATCTGGACAAGATCAGATTAGAACAAAAAAATCAGGACCAAATCGGATCTTTCAAACACATGTGGCATGTGACTCATACTGTAGCGTAGGGAAAACAGTGAAGGTTTTTGAGTATTTGCTTAAGTCGAGGGATTTTACCAGTTAGGAAACAACAAGGACAAGCAGAAGATGCAAGACCTTTCCCCATCACCACCAAAAGTATACTTTGAAATAATGAACCATTTGAATCAAACTAACATACTCAATTATTAACTAGCAAAGGTTTCACTACTAATTATAATTGCAACTCATCGAGTAATTGTACAAGAAAATCAGCACAGGTTTGTGGGGAATATATTATGAATTACTGAATAAATTACGAATGAACTTGGAGAGTCATATGACTGATTAACTTATAAGTATATAGCCATGCAGGAAAATGAGACACAATGATGCATATACTTCTTCAAGTTCAAGCTAAGAAACATGTTTGTTTAACTAAGCCCGGGCTGGATGGAAACTTTGACTTTTATGCTGAAAAGTAATGAGGAAAAACAAAGGGGCTCTAGCTTATAACCTTTTTATGTTGGACTAATCAATCATTTCATAAAAACGTGCAAGTAATAGTAATTTCTTTAAATAAAGAACCTTTTATCAAAAAAATAATAAACAAATAATAAGAACAATAAAAATAAAGGAAAAACAACCTTAATGGTATTGAGGTCCGTTATGTCAAATTTTGCCTTCTTTTGGATTATTCTTTTCATGTACTGGATTGCATACTTCACCTGTAACAAGAAAAATGAAACAGAATCAGCATAACAGCAAGTACTGGCACCAACAATTTATCTATTACTAAATGGGGAGTCCTTATGGCAATGAAAATTTATTCATATGATAAGAACAAAACAAGTAAAGGCGTTAAATCAGATATTAGCCAGATGATATGAAGTATGTTAATTATTCGGTATAAGATCTATACACAGCATATTTCAGATAAATTGCAACCCTCTCAACAACAATAACAATCTGTTGTAGTAGCAGCAGCGAACATGATAAATTGAAGGTTTGTATAACTAAAGGATTATAGGCAATGAAACCTCCTCTAAAAGCGTAAAGAAACATTGGCATGTCATGAGGTTTCCTACAAGTTATCAGAAGTCCCAACATTCCAAGTGATAAATTAATAGTCTGCTTGACAAACTTATGCAAAGCAAGGCGAGGCAACAACAGCATACTGGTTTAATGTTGCATGCCCCTTGCCATGATAAGAACTTTTATGTGGCGGCAGAATAGTCTTTGTTTTTAAGCACATATTATTGTGGGCAAGGAGTACACAATGGGGAATATTCGACTACAGCATAACAGGATGCCTATGTGTGAGGTTCTGGGGCATCGGGGCCCTTTGGGCAGGGAGGTTGGCAGACCCTCAAATACTGTGATAGACTGGCCAAGAAACAAGAAGAAAGAGATACGACTTTTAATTGAAGAATGCCTAAGACAATATCAAGATGATACTTGTTTCACGAGGCATGCAATCTCTCCTCTCTGCTCTTCCAGGATTATGAGAGATCTGAAGCCCTTTACCCTTCCTTACAATACATTATAGTGTCTCTGCTCCCTCCAATCCTCTTTTTACCATCCACCCTATATTTATTGGCCTAACCACCCAATAAAGTCCTATAGTTAGTAACTGCTCCTGACCAATATGCCTATTTGCTTTTTATCTCTTCTAATGCAGACCTTAACCGGGGGTCTCACAGACTGCAGGTATTTCCATCCTTAGTTGTTACATGGTAATAAGTTTAAGTATGGACAGAAGGGAATTTCATTGGTATTGATATGACGGCTGCAATCAAACTTTTTTGTATCAGGTACACCCCACAGACTCAAGATAGTTCTTATGACCTCACTGTAAAAGGAAATAAAGTATTAAACGAGACTGTAAATTCAACATTTGGAGATATTGTTTCTGTAAAAGGTATTACTATTTTTACCCAAAAAAGTAATACAATATACAAGATACTCACAGTGAACTTTGGAAGACGAACTTTATACGTGTCTACGAGTTCCATCATCAAATCAACCAAATCAGAAAAGGGACTGTCTAAAACCATCCCTGCAATTGAAGGATCCTCCGCTCCATACATCAGGCTGCAAGAATAACATAATCAATGCATGAGGAAAAGCCACTTACATTAGCCAAAGTGGTGGTCTAAATGGCTACATAACCAGAGAGTTCATAATTGAGAGCACTAAAGATGGAGAAAGAGAAACATTAGAATCAGAAGGGAATTAAGATATACATGAGTTTCTATACCAAAAAGAAACATCACCACAAATCTACACAAATGCAGAACTCTTAACTTCTTTCCTAGTTCAAAAATGCATACTTGAATATATGATCAGATTCTTCATCTTCAGGTTTAAGACTAATGATATAAACAATCTAATTCAAGAATGGTAATAGTAGATAACTTTCTTTCACAAGTCATTTCCAACACCACCTAACAGACTTTAATCCATGCACTGTAGTTTCCTATAATAAATAATAGTGAAATCTCAATGGAAGTATCTAACAAATTAGGGACAACTTCCTAGTTCTCAGTCATAATATACTGCAAGGCTGGAAATGAGTCGAGTCGAATCGAACCTGTCTGAGCTCGACTCGACTCGATAAGAATTGGTTCGGCTCGAAACTCGACTCGAGTTCGAAACGAGCCCTTTTTTTAACTCGAGTTCGGCTCGTTTGAAGTTCACGAACAACTCGATTCGGCTCGTTAGGTTCAACTCGTTTGCTCGAATTGCATATTTCAAAAGCTTTTTTTTTTAAGTTTCTTTTTGTCAAAAATATATGTCTTTGACATTTAAATAAAATTATAATTTTAAATAAAACTACTAGTATGGTAGTAGCACATTAAATTTACTACTGTGGCATACACTACCAAATTTACTACTGTAGCAGATACTACCACTATGTTTTACATTGTATTCGTAATGTTGTTCATATATATATACTCCTCCTTTCTAATATCTTCAAAACTCCCCGATGTGGGACAATTTTATGCATATGTTTGTTTAAAAGTCTTGTGAAGGTATTAACTTTTTTTTTTCCTTTCTCTAATATAACAATTACCTTGTTTATTCAAATAGTAATTATTAGAAGAAGCTTGTAATAAATTTCATATATATATATATATCGAGTTGGTTCATGAATCAAACGAGTCGAACTATATTTAGTTCAAGTTCAGCTCATTTATTTAACGAGCTTAATTTTCAACTCAAGTTCGACTCATTTGGTTCGTGAACCAAATTCAACGAACCAATTATCGAATCGAGTATCGAACTATTTTCGAGTTGGTTCGGTTCATTGCCAGCCCTATGCAGAACTGATAAGTTGTAAACAAACTACACATCATTGCTACAGTGCCACATAAGCCATGTGCAAGAGCAAAACTTCCCTAAAACCTCACCCCAAAATAAAATTCAAAGGAATAAGAGAACGGAGAAAACCTACCAAGTTACGGCTCCCATTGAGCGGCCCCACAAACCAATTAAAGAGACATTTCCATCATTCCTCAGATAGTTGACCACAGCTGTCAGATCATCCTTCTGAGAACATTCAAGAATGTCAAACAAACAATCATTTCACAATCAATAATGACCACAAACGTAAAAAGAATCAAGGATAAATGAAACAGTAATAAGACTAAGCAAAATTGATGGTAAAATAAAAGTCAGATTTGAATATTTTTAAAAGATTGCTGAGCAAGTATTTACTTCATTCCAGCCTAGAGTGACATGCTCCCCTCCAGAAAGTCCAGATCCCGAGAAATCCAGAGTGAAAACCGTAATATTTGAAGGAAGTAAAATTATAGCAGCTTCACTGGCATCAGCCCTACATCCACTGTCAATAAACATTGCAACTAATCAGCATGGCCCTATGAAATTGAAATCAATAAACTATATAACACCAAACGTAAGTCATAGACCAGAAAATAATCCATATAGAAGGTGTTGAAAATAAGATTAGGATCCATGTATTTATTCTATAGAATAGGCATATCATATCGTGTAAATAGAAATAGAATATTTGTAATAATTTTAGTTATTGGTTTAAGTCTGTATGAAGAGACTTCGTTGTGTAATTGAGACACACGTGATTGCACCATGTCTTTCCCTTTTTCTCTCATTCGAAGGCATCAAAATAAAATTACAAGCATCTATATTTCATAATTCAAGATGAAATTTAAAATTCTGGTTAGATTGTTTAAAACTTAGATCGAAAAAAGGAGCTATTAGGTCGTCCACATAACATACAATGAAACTAACAAGATTCTTCAGTCTCTACTAAATCATAACATAGCTAACTAGATGACTAATACTTAAATGTAGTTGAGAGTCTCACATTGGATAGTATGTATGGCCTAAATAGTGGTTACGAGTAGTGTCCTTAAAAGTTGGTTTTGTAGGGAAGAATTGGGTCACAAACCCAAATTTCAAATTGTATCAATGTCGATTCTATCTAGATCAGTTGAGTCATCTGTTATTGGGCCACACTGATCACGCTTCAGAAGTCCAGTCTTGGGCGTGAGGGAGTATGTTGGATGTTTCACATTGGATGGTAATATAGTCTAAACAGTAAATTGTGGTTATAGCTTATAAAGTGATGGACATCTCTCACCTAACAAGCAAGTTTTGTGGGGATGAGATAGACCCTAAGCCCAATTTTAAGAAGCATCACAGTTATCGCCTTTTCTTTTAATTTTATGCTGTATCATCTATAATGTTCATTCTTATACATGAAGCGATGTGAAAAAATGTTTGTTGTCAGAAAGAATAAATTATAAGTAAAATTATAGAAGTATCGTTATGATGTGTAAATGTAGTGATTTTCAAACAATCACTTTGCCAGACCTATAAAACGTATAAATCTATACAGCTAAAAAAGGGATATTTAGAGGACTTAAGTATATCATGAATGCAGGTTAATTTCTAGATATAGGTTGTACGGTACCCTAGTAGAAAATGTTAAACCATCTGCAAAAATAAAATTAACAGACGAAGTGATCATATTGACCTGATTTTTAGAGGTGAAAAAAGGAAAGCAAAGGAAAACACACACAAACTTCAAAGGAGAATCGAAAATGCCCAGAAAAAAGTTTGCAGTTTCAATGGAATATTGTTAAATGGCAAATGGTTGTCAAACGAAAAAAAGAAAGAAAAAAAACATTATTATGCAGTTACCTGTTTCCGTGACAATATATTACACAAGGAAGAGGCTTTCCTTCAGCACTGCCAATAGGAATGTAATGGCTGCATTGAAGAACATCACCCCGACTGTTTTTTAACTGCACAATATCAATATACATTAGAGGCTGACCATGTAGATTTGGAAAGAAAGAAAAAGATAGAGTATGACTTGATTCAAAGAAAAATGCTTGTGATGGGGCAACACAGAAATCAACAGAAAAGGAAGTTGTAGAAGTTACATCACATACACACCCTTATGTATGAAAATTGAAAATTACAAAAGAAGTATTCTAAACAAAAGTAGTCACCACAACATTTGAAGATAATTCTTCTAGAATAGAATTTTTCTTATTATTACATCATATAGAGGAAGAAGACAATTCATCTAAGGACATATCACTGCTTGCAGATCAAGTCACATAACTCTAGTTTACTTAGCTACATTACAGTACTTAGTAGCTTATTGTGTTCCTTCATTCTTGTATATATACACCATGTAACAGTTCATTCAATGAATATATTCACTTTCTATTCATTTCTCTGTTTCCTAATACTTATCCTACATATTTCACAATGCAAACGTAAATAACTTGGCCTTTCATGCTGACATTCTACTATTATAGATAAGAAATCCTTCTAATTGCAGTTTCAAGAAGAGCAATAAAATAACTGACGGGTTGTATGTCTTTTGGCATATTTCAAGCATATCATTGTCATGTCTTTCAAGGTAGAAATTAATGGTGCCGCGCCAATTTTACATGTTAATAATTCTCATTGAAGTCAATAATGGCCTGCCTAATGGATCTCTCTATTGACACAAATTTTATCTATTAATAGTAGTGATCACTTGGAGAAGAAAATATTATGAATAAAAAGATGACAAGACAGTAATTGAGGATTAAAAATTTTAAGAGTTGTGAATCCATCACTAAGGAACTGTGAGATAAAATAAAAACTATCTTGGAATGCATTTCCATGTAATCAATGCTACAAAAATTTACTAACATACTGAATTCTACTACTTTTTTAAGCTTACCTCTACATCCTTCCGTTGATACCACTTCCTTCTCAGCAAGAACTCTTTATCTAATAAATCACTATTGGGGTCATATTCAGCTCTGCACCCAAGTAATGGATACAATCAAAATATCACAATAGTTAAAACTTAAAAGTTTAATTAAATTTGAAATTCAAATAGTACAAATAAATTGGATAGGCAATAAACAATACAAGTCAATTTATCTTTAGACTATATTGTATTCTCAACTACTCGTTGTTTTTGGTATGCAGACAAAGTGACAAAAACCATTTGAAACTCACACACAGGTGCGAGGTCCCGGGAACAAACCCGAAGGTGTTCGGTCTAGCAATATTAACATTTTGCAGTTGAGTTAAGCGTTTGATCATGTGTAAAAACAAAGCATCTCATTAATATCCTACTCCATCAATCAATCATAACCATAGAAATACCAAAGAGTCAAAATCACAACTAACGAATTACCAAAAAATATAATTAAGCTTTTGTTACTGATTATCACTTAACTTCATAGATCTCACTTTAATCACACATCAGCATCATCTAAAGTAGCAATTACATTCAAGCATGAAACTCTCAAGATCACGTGAAAATAAAATCAAGAACAAAAAAAAATCTACAGGTGTTATTTGAAAGAAAAAAATACTTTTTTTTGCATGATGAATAATGATAGATCTAAATTTCCAACCATAGATAAAGTAAACCTAAGTTAAGATGATTTAAGATATTGCAAAAAATAAAAATCAAATTTTTATAATTGAATAACATCATGTTCGAAATTCCAAATGAAGAATATGAGGTATAAGTTAAAAAAAAAAACGTATCTGGGTAATAAGGGAAAGTAAAAAAGAGGGTATTTTTTGGATTGAAATATCGATACCTTGGTGGACGAATGATGAAGTTGACGAGCTGTTCCATAGATTCAAAGGATCAAGGTCTCAGCAAAGTTTCAACAAAACGTATCAATTATTCATGTGTATTTGATTTGAAGATGAAAAGAAGAAGAAGGAGAGAGAGAGAGAGGTTGATGACGGTTATTTATGAGACAGAAGAAAAGAAAAGAAGAAAGTCTTGTTATTGTTGTGGCGAGGTGGGTGGGTCTTGTGTGTTTCCAACTTGTTCTTGCTTCTTTCATTCAGAAACACACAGAAGAAGAAAAAAAATGAGAAATCACTATCATGCACGTCACAATAGTTATTTTTCTTTTTCAGATTTACCAAGAATCAATCAACTTAAATTATTACAACAGCCAAATTAGTGCTACGAACAATAATATAATAGTCCTTTCAAAAAGAAAAATGGTACTGTTAATAAATAATGATTAGGAAGGTGTTTTTGATTGGTTCAAAAACAAAGGACGTGACAATTTCAATTTTCAATTGTACTACCTTCGTTCTTTCATATATATATATATATATATATATAAGATCTTTTTTCGAAAATGAAGGAATTAAGAAAATGGATATTTGTATCAAATTTGTTTGTAATTACTACTGTTTTTACAATTTTATCCTTAAGATAGAGAGTTAGTTTATGGTTTTCATATGTTATTTATTGTTGATTGAAGAAAAATATGTATAATAAATAGGGGCGTGTATGTAAAGAAATAATTAATGTAGTTGGAAATAACAAAGAGATCTTATAAAAAGGGATATAATTTTTTCTCAAAAGGGTCTTATAATTAGGGACGGAGGTAGTACTGTTTTTTATTTTGCCAAATTTTTTTCACTGTTTTTTATTGTTCATAGGCAAAACAAATTGAGGACAAAGGAGAGAATAAAAACCGAAAATTTTGTCGCATTGAGTCTGGTGAGTGATGTGGTTGTGGTTTCAGATTCACTTTCAGATTTGTTTAAGGTTGACCCTTCCACAAGCTATGGTGGTGTGGTGGTGGTTACGGTGAGTGTTTTTGTGTCGTGGTAGTGATGTGGTTGATCCGGTTGGAAGTTTTGTGTCGTGGTGGTGGTGTTGTGGTGGCTTGCAGGTGATGAAAGAATGTCGTCGGTGGTGACATCAGAAATGGTGGCGAAAGGTGGTTGTTGGTGCGGCGGTCCGCTGTAGGTTGGGGTGAAAGGTGGTTTTTAGAGTGTTTTCGTGGTGGTTGTGTGGTGGCACTGGTGTTGTAGGCTTATGTGATGGTTTGTGGTGATTGTAGTGGTGTGGTTGTGGATGGGGTGGTCATGGTTAATCTGAACTCGAATATGGCTCTGGAAGGTGTTGTGCAAGAGGGGGTGGTGAACGATGTTTAAGGTAGGAAGGTGAATGCTTTAATAGAGTTTTGTGGGTGTTGGTGAGCGATTGGTGTGTTTTGGATCCATATCCGTTGTCGTTAGATATTGTTGTTTTTGTGTTTGGGTGCTTCGAGCGTAGGTGTCCCGTTTCATATCTGTTCCACTACCCATCCCCGTCGAATGCCTTCAAATTTTTGTTTTGGATTCTAGTGGGCCAATTAATTTTGCTTCGAGATTGGAAGTTAGTGTCTAGTTGCAAGTTTGTTTGGCTGATGTTGGTGTCTTTCTGGTGCATTGGGGGTGAAGGGTGCCTTACTGATTTGTTTTTTGGAGGTTGGTGGACCGATCACTTTTATTCGAGATCGGAAGTTAGTTCTTTGATTCAAGTCTGCTTTGGGCTAATTATGGTGCTTTTCTTCAGTGGATCGGGGGTAGAGAGGTGGTGGAAGCTGTGTTGGAATATGACATTTACAAGTGTGGCTCGACTTTGGTAATGAGAATAATATGTTTGATTTAGAGGGGTTATTGTTGAGGAGAGTAGTCGACGATGGGTGTTTATGGATTTCATTTTCAGTGGTTGTTTCGCGATGGAGTTTGATTTAGGAGGGTGAAGATGGTTTTGATAGGTTTTTTTCTCACGGGTGTTGATGTTGGTTTTGGTGGTTGTTAAAGGTAGGTCTTTATTAGGTGATGGGTGTTTAAGTGTTGATTATGATGTTTATTTTGAGTGTTCCGCCTACATACGACGCTTTTGTTTTGTAGTCTCTAATTTACTGACCTTTGTTCGTCTTGAGAAGAGATTTGGTTTTTAATAAATTTTGCCGTTAAAAAAAAACCACATAACTTTTTGTCTCAAATATAAGTTGTTTAAAACACTAAAATAATATTTTGTTCATCAAACATCGTATAAAACAAAAAGTTGTTCAATATCATGATATTTTGTCATGTGTTGTTCTACTGGTGTTGTGTTGTCCTGGCTTGTATGATCTTGTCAAATATTTACTTTCCAACGATCAAACACACTTTAATATACTCTCTATATCTCATATCAAGTGACATGATTAATTGTTTTGTAAATGTCAATTAACAATTTTAATTTTCTAATATTTTTAATTATCTATTTTAGCTTTCTCATTTAATGTTTAAACAAAGTGGCATAGACATATTGCTTAATTTAATATTTAGTATTTAGGGGAGAATTTAGTATTTCATAAGCATCAATGCTTGTCAACCGTAAATCTCCAAAAGGTTGATTAAACGAGTTCTTGTAATATATATATCGATACATTTTGACAATACTTCATTTTTTTAATGTATCTAATTTTTGAAGATGTCGTGTATTTGGTAGCATGTGAGACCCACAAATGATAGGAGAGAATGCTTGAAAAAATTCATCTTTATAAACACTTATTTTTCAAACGCCACAAGGGAGATATGACTATTTGAGAAAGTACTTATTAAGGGAAGGATCTTGTATCATATATGCTCTTAAAATATATTTTTGGACCTTTTTTTTACTACATAATTTATTTTGATATTTTATCATTTGGTATATTTTGACGGACATGGACGTCCATACCACGTGGTTTCTAATATCTCACATCAACCAACCAGATCCTACTAAGTACTAGTTTAATTGTTCAAGTCTTGCCTAGCCCGACTCACCCATATCAAGCTAGCCCTTAACTTGGTAGTTAGCAGAGCTTGTTGTGGACCTCTTTCAATTGCTTAATGGCTTGTCATGCGTCCCACACGAAGCAGTGGCGCAAGTTCATGCTCTGACTCTGTGTGTCTCGTACGGTCAAGTAACATCTTTGAATCATGTCTAAACTCCAATGACTTTGTACGAATGAGCTATATTGGTTGCAATCTCATACTCATACTATATGAGAAATGAGAGACTATAAATCACAATTTAAGGGTCTATGTGACCAAATGAAGCTCATTGTTCCAAAAAGTAAGGACTATAAAAGAACGAACTTAGGATGCAAAATTCATTCATTCTCATCATAGCTTAAAAGTATTTTTATCTCAGACATTTCAGAGTATTCTTGAAGTTCGTCCTAGTTATCTACAATAACGGTAAGAAAAAAAAAATCCCAACTATGCTTTTATAGTCTATTTTCGATATTCTTAAGTTTTAATGATAATTGGTAAAAAAAAATCTTAAAGTTATTAATTGGTAAAAAAAAAATCTTAATGTTATTAATTGAAATTATGTAGACTCTAGAATTTTAGATACTAACAATCCAACAAATATTCCTAAAAAAAAAAATCCAACAAATATTTCCTTAAAAAAAAAACTTACATATTATATCACATAAATTAATTGTATTGAACACCGAAGATAGAGTGTTTACAGCACGGTTGGTTGTTGGATGTTGATCTTTAGAAGTAAATTTGGATAACTTATTCAACATCTAATAAAAATTAACCACGTATATAAATTTAGAAGTAAATTAAAAATAACTTAATAAGGTTTAGTAGTAATTATTATGTTGGATAAAATTGCTCAAAAAAAAAATGTTGGATAAATTATCTATCTATATTCTATAATTCTTTGAAGACAGGTCTCATGACAATGCAAAGCTGATGGGGTTTAGTATGGGAAAAAGGAGTTGTTTTCCATCATGAGAAAGTTTTTTTTTAACCATCAGATCAAATATAGACCATGATGTTATCATAGACACTCACCACAAATTTTCTTTCACTCTCCTCATGTCTCTCTCACCACTTGGAGCAACCTGACTTAACCCATTTGAGAGAAACCCATTAAGCTCCTCCTCTTCCTTCCCTAGATATTCAGATTCATTAGTTTATAAAGATGAGTCTCGATGAAGATCTTTATTATTGGACTATAAATAAATGTCGTAAATTTTAAAAAAATGAAGTTGCAAAAGTTATGCAAACAACGAACAATTCATCATTTATTGTCGTTGCTTATGTACCATTTTCCATTCTGATTGATTTTTATTTCGATTTTGATTTTGAAATTGTTGAAGGAAATAGAATTCATATACAAGTGTAGCAACACCTTGGGTTACAGACCCAATTTCTTCTCCACCACTCTTTCTCATCTCATTGCAACAAACTCTTCTCATTAATCATTCCTTTTATCCCTATCCGAGGTCACCTACTCCATTTTCACTATAACTTCCTTCATCATATACAAATTTCATCTTTTATTGTTTTCCAGAATACCCATTTCATTGTTTGTTTTAAGAAATTCATGAAATTGAATGATATTGGAACAAAGGCAATTCAACTTGTTATTTTCCAGAACAACATCCATATAAAACTTGGAACTTTGAGGTTTCCGACAGCAACCATGACGGTGTGTGGTGGTGCGGTGGTGGTCAAAGTGGTGGCTGAATTTGTGATTTAGTGGTGGTGGTGGTGGTGTGGGTGTGTGGGACATGAAAGAGAGGGTGAAAGGTAAGTGTAAAAAATAATCTAGTGTTGAGAGAGTAGGATAAAAATGTGCTCTTCATTTAATCTAATGGATATAATCAATTTTTCTATGGTGAAAAAAACTCCACTGACCCATGCTAAATGCCACCTGGAAAGCTTCCAAGTGGATAAGGGTGGAGCTGTGCTGGATTGGCGCTGACGGCATGGACAGACACCCCTCACACGTCGCACTCTTCACTTGTGTCGTGTTTGTGTACTTCATTTCATTCTCACGTGAGGATCCTGTTTTTTTTATTTTTTGTCAAACAACACTTTCATATTTAAATGGGCTACTTTACAGTTGGACCAGTTTTGAGTTTTATGTCTAGTTTTTATTAGTGTTACTTTTTCCACTCTCAAATCTTCTCACACACTAATTCTGATTATAAATTTTGAGAAAATTAGAGGGCTGTTACTTGTTAACGTATTTTTTTTTCTTTCTTTCAGATTATATATCTAAAATCAATAGATTGTGTAAGAAATTAGTAGAGTGAAAAAATAAAATATTTCCATTCACAATCTCGTCAATTTCCATTCTCAACAACACTCCTAAGGTCGGTCCATGTCTTTATGCTTCATATCCTTTTTAAATACTTTACTACAAAACAAAAATCACATTTTTTTGGTAAGGACAAAAAGAATAACATGCACCGCACTTTTTTTTTCCAAAGGAAACATGCACCGCACTTGACTTCCAATAATCTGAAATGTAATTTGAAACTAGGAAAATACCGTAAACTATGCTAATTTTACCAACGACTTTTTTTGTTTTGTTTTTTGTCAAGTAACATAGTGGTTAGAGCTCACACAATTAAACGTGGAGAAGTGAGGTGTCCGGAGTTCGAACCTCGGCCCCTACATATAACATGCAATATCCCTACCAACTGAACTAAGCTCACGGAGATTATTAACGACTTCTCTATCGTGTGCATATACTACATATTAATGATCCTATTAATAATTTATTTATTTTTATTTAGTGGAAAGAGGCAGTATTACATTAAACAAAGATTAAACTCCAGTGGCAAAGAGCTCCTTCCAAGGACGTATTCGAGGAATACTGGTTCGATTTTCAAGAGGAACAACGCTTGACCAGTGCACATGCCTCTACGCATGAGTCAGATTAGTCGTCCACCTTTGATGAGTCAGAAACCGGTGCGAAAGCCAAAAAAAAAATAGATTCAAAAAATAAATACTTTTTATGTTTAAATGCATATGATATAGACGATACCATATGCCTTTAAATTAAGGTGTGTTCGCCTCTCGGTAATAATGTATCTCCAATCCTTTTTTTAAAGAGTTAATGGTTGCTAAAGAGCTTTCAATCAATGAAGAGGAATATGACCACGAAGAATCAATATCATGAGATCACTGGTTATGGATTTCCTTGGCTACCTCTCGATGATTAAGATCAAGAGCTTTCACTAAACACTTATGGATTTCCCTGGCTTTAATAATGATGAGATTACTAGTATTATGAGGAAAATGAAATGAATCATCATGCTGCGCCATGCCCAGAGTTGGTGAATTGCTACTTCAAAAATGAAATGTTGAAAGAGGCCATAATGGACTAAGGCTGACCTTGTTAATAAACAAGTTAGGTCGAGTTAGGCTCTAAATAGGTTAGGTTGTAGGCCCCCATCGAACAACATGGCCTGTTCCGATCCCTATTCGCAAACAACACCATATAACCACGAACATTTATCCAATATATATGAACACTATGCTAGCTGCAATGTGCTACAATAGGGAGAAACTTGATCTGTTTAGGGTATGTTTTGATGTTACATTGTATGAATTAAAGGATCAACTGAACCAAACTAATGACTGTCTCAACTACATAGACACAAGAATGGTAGACAATGTTGAGCATCGTCGTTTGTCGATCAACTTAGATGGATGCATTCGGTCCACCTAGACGAAACTCCACGTGAGAACCATGTTCTTTATATTTGATCAATATAATTCAAAGGCAACGATCTAGTTAGGCGCTTCCTTGATCAGGTCTTTTCATGATATACAAAAAAGTTTGAATTGGCCCAGAATCTGCGAAGAAACCAAGGCTTGAATGGATAATTAATTATGTTCTTTTACGTTGTTGTATTTCGTGGTTGAATTATCTTGGTGAAATTATTATGTTTAATTTATGTTGTTGTTGTTGTTGTAGATTTTGATTTAGTGACAAAGTTTTCTATTTTTGTGTTCTAAACACGTTTAAGATTATATAATTTTAAACGTGTCAAAACCCTAAATCACAAATTTTAACACAGTCCGAACTCTTATTTTTCATACATATTCTAAGCAATATTCAGATAATATAATCTGAAGCATAGTCTTGCATTATTCTACATTTCATTGCAATTAAATAGTTTTTCTTTCTTCACGTTTTCTTTCTTACTTTTTTTTTTGGGGTGGGATATGACGCAAATTATAGAATCCAAAATTGTGAAAAAATGATTTGATTATGTAATCCGAGTAAGGGCGAAATAAGAAATTTGAATGACACGTAAAAAAATAATTTCTCAGCAAAAATTGGGGTAACTGCTCTTCTCCCATCTGTTTTTGCTCATTCCTGTCAAATAGTCGAGCGTGAGTTAGCTCATGCAGATGTATTTTCAGCCTGAGTTAACTCACGTAGGACGAGAATGAGAAAAACACATACGAGAGAAGAGTAATTCTCAAAATTGGTTTCACCAATCCACGACCCATTGCAACTGGACTCAACTAAGCCCACTTTCCTTTTCTTTTTTAAAAAAAAAAAGATTTCTGTTCTTCTCCCAGCACATTTTGCTCGCGCCCAACATAATTTCCAGTTATACCCTTGCGTGAGTTAAGTCACACAATGTGACTTAACTCACGCACCTTATAAGTTCTGCGTGACTTAAGTCACGCAGCACTGGCCTGGGCGCGAGTTAACTCACGCATGTTAGCCGGTGGTCAGAACTGAAGAACACACGTTTTTGGGACTTTGGTCAGTTTTTCAACATTCAATCTACACGTTTTTTTTACCACATTTATGGTTGTTATAACCTATACTACCATTCCTACCTATAAACATCCCTCCATACTTCCTTATTTCCTCACACCATATCACTTTCTCTCCCTCCTCACTCTCTCCCTCTATTTCTCTAGTCACTTGCGGCAAATGGTGGTCAGTTTTGAGGTAAATGGTGAATTAAATTTGGGATAAAATTAAATTTGCTTCTTTTTACCCCAAAAACTTTTTACCGTGGGTAAAAAGAATCTTCTTGGGGTATAAAAAGAACCAGATTTAGATTTAGCCTAAGGGTTGATGATGTATTTTCCCCAAGAAGGCTGCTCACTATTTACCCCAAGAGGGTAAAAAAAGAAGTAGATTTAGTGAATTCGAATAAATGTATCAATTATTGTATGAATTCTATTAATAAAATGAGATGTTGTTATATGTATTAATTTTGTTAATTTCTTTTTATTTATATTTGCTTTTATTTTCTGATTTTGTATTTAATGAATAAATCTGAATAAATATTAATTTAGTTCATTTCTTTTTATTTATATTTGTATTTATTTAATGAATAAATTCGAATAAATATTTATTTTAAGTGCATAAATAAATTAGAATAAAGTAAATAAATAATTTAGAATA
>Ga0228710_1007046_pt1 | contig 16785 bp, 5 predicted proteins | sample MedpolnodulmetaG_FD_177995 | JGI IMG/M metagenome (GOLD analysis project Ga0228710, IMG submission 177995) | Root nodule microbial communities from Medicago polymorpha collected in Santa Monica, California, United States - pink nodules | ecosystem: Host-associated > Plants > Roots > Nodule... | reverse complement strand
ATAGGGGAGGCAAAATCCATAATCAATCAAAATAGAGGGGGTAAAATTCCGAGTTTTAAAATAGGGAGGGCAAAATCCAAATTCAATCAAAATAGGGGGGGTAAAACTGCACTTAAGCCTAAATTTAAAAAGTATTAAATTCAAGATATTTCATAAATGAGTGATAGTCAAGTTCGTCCTTGATTTTGCAAAGACCGATCAATTTTGTCCCCTAATTTATCAAAATAGCTAATTAGTTCTTGAATTTGTTAAATGTCAATCATTTTCGTCATTCCGTCAAGTTGGGGTATTAACGGTGCTGACGTGGGCCGTTAACCTCTCACGTGGCTTGCCATGTCATATGCCACACAGCTAGGACCTAATATGATCGAAAGTGAAAAAATTTCAAAGGACAAATTTGATTGAAATGCAGAAAATAATTGTCTTCTTCATGGTCATTATACAACGACTCTTTCTTCTCCAAATCTATAAAATTGGAACCTTATTGATGCATTCGCATATTGCACGATCTAAATATATAATATGTAGTTTTTACAAAAATAAACTCCATTTACAAAAATAAACTCCATCTAAGTCCTTCCTTTCTTTACTTCACTGTCTTAGTTAGCATATTTGAGGAACAAATCACATTGGATTCCTTTCACTGGATGTGTAAAGTGTACTTTAAAAAAGGAAGTGCATTGTGGATTTAAAAGATGAACTCAAGAATCCATAACAAAATGTGTTTTTTTAGGTTGAACTCTTGTCTTCCTTTCAGGCAGGCTTTATGTTAGTGAAGGGTCTCCAATTCTTTTAAGGCTAACTTTATTTTGAATTTGTCTCCAAATCTAGATAATATAAGAGATAAATGGCTCTTCTTTTATTACTATAATTTTGTTATTGTCATTGTGTTACTATTATCATTATTTTGTTAAAAGCTACATGGCTTATCAATTGGAGGACCCAACCCAATTAATGTGTCTTATTAGTGTGATAACAATGCTGATTAGAAAATATTATCCCCTTGAAAATCTCATTATTATCCTATTAATTCTGAGGTCGAATATTTGTGATTCTTCTTTTTCAACAAGGGACGTTTTCATTGATCAAACAAGATTTCCCTCTTGTTTTTGGGTTTATCAAATTAGAACCCAATATGTTAACTTCTTTGAAGTCAGTTGCTTATCTTATTTGAAGGAGGGAAAAAAATGACGATAAATGAGAAGAAAAAAAAACCTTTCATTACTTTTTACTCATTTATCGTCATTTTTTTTTAAAGATGGTGAGACAATAGGAGAATGACTAATATACCACAATGCGGTGAATATTTAAATTTCCGTTAAAAAAATTGAGTGCTTGATTACTTCCATTCCAGAAATGTATTTTGAATGTGTATTTTTATACTTTTTTCTCTATCGAAAGATATCTTTTGATTTTGTATTTTATCTGTTTTAAGCAACACAATGAACCTAAAGCGCAACCATTCTCTGATAATTGAAGACTTGAGATTTCACCCAAAAACTAGTGAGATAATCCTTATCCACGTCAATGACATTTGAGAAGTTAATTAGTGTATGAAGAAAGATAAAACTTAATTTTTGTAGCCAAGCATTATATAAAAAGAAACAGCTGTTAAGGATTGATTTGTTTGGGTAGTTAAAAATAGATTTTTGGGACAATCTTTTTTCCTCTTCTTTTAGGAGAAAAACAAAAGAGATAGAGGGAAAAAAAAGAGTAAGAAGACAATCTGAATATAACCGATAGTTGTCCAAAATTTATAGCAAAATGATTGTACAAATATTTGGAACAACTTTTGTACAACTCTCATACTCTTATTGTGATCTTACTTTCTCTCTTTCTTTTTCTTTTAGTGTTTTTATCAATAAGAAGAAAGAAGATTATCCCAAAGGTTATAAAAAAAAATGGTTATAAAAAATAATATTCCTCATAAATAAATAATAGAACTCCACATGGAGAAATAGACCATGATACACCAAACAATGATGCAAAGCAAAAGTAAGCACCATAAAGAAATAAAGGAATGTGGGAAATAATAATCAAAAGCCGAAATATTGTCAAGAAATTTACTTTGGAATAGTGAAGTACAACAGTAGGACTGTGTCAACAGTTATTTTGGACATGCAGGAGTTATAATACAAAATTAACTATAGACATTGACACTTGACAGATGCCAAACGTTATTCATAGTGATACACGTTTTAAATAACAAAATTCACTATTGACATTGACCCTTGACAGATGCCAATGGTTAATATTGATGTATCCAAGTAGAATTCATCCACTGTTCGTTTTCTTTCTAATGTTGAATATCCAGTATGCCCAAGAGCCTTAGCTCAATTGGCAATCAAGTTTCTTTGGAGACAGCTTGAAGCTTATTAATACTACTTGGGTCCAAAAACACTACACAACTTTTGGTTAAATGCATTTCAAGATTGCATAGAGTCGTGCAGTTGATGCATTCCAAACCGTCCGATTGATTTAAAGCAGAATTTGTTCTTTTTATAAAATCTAAAAATATGAACTTTAAATCTGAGTCATCCGATCTTTTAATCGGATGGCCAGACAGAAATGTGCTGAGTGCTGCAATCGCCTTTCTACTAATCCAAGCATGCACTTCTATGTTCCTATAAGCATTTGGATATCTAAAATATAATTGATCTGCATTTTCCATTTGTCTATTTGGAAAAACATTTCAAGATCGAACTTGTAAAGAAGTATACAATAGAATTATACAATCATAACTTGTATCCAAAGTTTCAAATGTTCTAATAAAAGCCTTAATATTATATATTCCTAAAATAGTCAACAATTCTAACACCACGTTACATAACTCATTCTTATCAAAGCTGCATGACCAGAGGATCTGATTGGAATCCGTGAACACAGGAACAATTCTTGTCAGACCCCAAAACATCTACTGCTGCATGCCAATGGATGTCCGGACATAAGATGTTAGAATCACAAAATAAAAAAAATAAAAACATAACTAATGTATAATCTCATCTACTTCAAAAGCAAATATAAATGAACAGCCAGTCACATAAGTTTGAAGAAATACAAAGAACATGCATATCATTAAGCACAATAACTTCGAATTTTGAAAATAATGATTAAGAACAGAACATAACCTTGTTGAGTGTTGACAACAAATCAAACAACAAAAGCTCAAATGACAAAAGTAAGTTTACAACTTCACATGCTACGGTCTACATTTCTAAAGATGTACAATCATAATTACCTAATAGAATAAACTATAAGAAGTCTGTTAAAGTTGCACACTCATATTTGATTCCAAACTACGTTTCATCAGTCAATTGAAGTATAAGCTATACATGCATGAATATATTGCCTGAGAAAATGTGTACTTCAATTGAACAGGCCCACTAATAAATATAGCAGCTGATCTGAACTACCCAGCCCAAAAGCCATTGCATTAAGTAACAAATTTTGCAAATTCGAATTCATTTTTGTGAATCTAAAATGGTTTCGATAATAATATTATGCAATTCAGTGCCTGATCTCAGGGTGTAGCCAAATGCACAGATTCAAATCCATAATCAAATATGGTATGAAAACAATGGCTTGTTTAGGTAAACAGGTTAATCGAGCGCTTATCCTATAAGCATTTATGTATAAAATATTTCTGTAAACAGAGTTCATATAGTCAAATTGTTTTCAAATGCACTATAAGCTATCCTCGAGAGGTTAAAAGTTAAAAAAACAGCTTAAGCATATCATAAGTTGTTTCAATTAGCTCTCCTAAACACTCTGACAAGTGCTTATACCAGTAGATAAGCCCAAATTAGTTGTTGATAAGTCAATCCAAAAGCAACCCTAGTTGGTAAAGTTAGCTTACTCTTTTGTATTCAAGTTTCATTCTTAGGCCAGCATGATTTGTAATGGAGGAGAATTCAAACATAACCTTGCAGTTCTCGAGAGACACTCCAGAATTTTATGGATTCTCCTAACTGACAACTATGCTACTGTTGGGATATAGATATAGGAGAATTAGTCGGTTACGTTAGTTATGTTTCTGTTCTTTAGTTGTCTGTCAATTTGTTTTCTGTTTTCAGGGTAGTTGTAAATGATTCTTTTCCCAATCTTATGCAGATGTTAGTTTTGATTGGTTTTACAACCAGTTTAGGAGAGCTTGCTCTCCTGTTATTTCCTATTTTTCAAATAAAAAGTGTTCCTTCTTTGGGATCCAATTCCTGGGTTCCTAACAACTACAGTAAAAAAATACAGTTCAGACAATTCATGCAATCCTTATTTGGTTCGCACATTCAGGGTCACAAGAATAACCCGGATTTGAATATCATGATATCATCCTGATTCTGAAAGCTATAAAATTAGTAGAGTAAGTGCTCATTCATTTCAACTTATTTTCAAGAAGAAAAAAAAACTTCACTTTTGAGGAAAATAAAAGCACTTTTAAATAAATTTAGGTTGTTTGTTAAAAAACATTGATAAAAAATTAGTATTTTTAAGATCAAATTTTGGACTATTTTGAGAAACTATTCGAGTAGTTACTTGAAAAAAGCTGCAACTATAATCACCTTTCAAACTTTATAGTTAAAAACTGCCATAGCGACCCCAATAGTGGTGTAGTATAGAGGCCCCTAGGCGCTATGTGAAACCCCATTGTGTTATGGTTTTGAGTAGTAGCTGTAGCACCACCGATAGCAATCAAATAGAAGCTGTAGTGGGTCAGTAGCTACTACATTGAAACTCCTGTAAAATTCTTCATTTTTGGACTTATTTTGTCATTTCATCCTAAAATAGTTGTTTTTTACCCCCACTTATAGCTTTTTCCTACTTTTTTTTTTTTGGAGACTTCAGCCATTTCATCCTTAAATCTGAATACAACAAAATAGGGGCATTTATTCTACTACAAAATGGTTTCATATCTCCCCTCCTCACCTTGGAGATAGTGATTCCACTGAATCACTAGTCTTTATTTTATATGCTTAGATAAGCTATTTTAAGCGTTAGAGGCTATAACTTACATGCTTTATACAGGGTTTGAATATTGGTGGCAGTGCATTTCGCTTGTTAGTTAAAGCGACCACTTATAAATAGATGGTGTATCTTATCCAATTTGGAACTTCTCAACACACGCCCCTCATGCCCAAGACAAGACATCTGGAGCATGATCAGAGATTCCCTGCACTCACTTCTCTCTATCACTCTATACAATTTTTTGAATTTCTTTTATTAATATAAAATCAAGGGCCATCATTCAAAGTAAACATTTCCAAGGGCTGTGACTGCAGCCAATCCTGGTCCATTGCGGGTAGCCCAATGGATCTTGAATAGGCTTTGATACCATCTTAAAATTTGGATTGGGTCTAACTCAATCCTTACAAATCCAGCTTGTAGGGTGAGAACTACCCACAACTTATAAGCACATACCATATCTCATATAATGAGAGACTTCTCAACAATAACCAAACAAAAAATAACTTTTGGTTACCAAATAAATATCCCTGAACAATATTTTTAGACAACTTTGAGATTGCCGTTTTCAAAAGCTTAACCAAACGGAACCTTTTTTTAATAAAGGAGGACCTGAGCCAACCAAACGGAACCTTTGTTTATGAAGTTTAAAATCTAAATTATTAAGTAGGGAAATTCCAGGCCATGTCTTTAGCTGGTTTGCTCATTAGCTTCTGATTTGTATGTTTCCTCGCATTTTTCTAATTCTCCATCGATCTGTAGGAAGATGTGGCTCCAATTCTTCTCTATGTCAGCTATGCAAAATGTAATATCGTTCAAATTAAGTTGACTCCGACTGCTTTAAATATGCAAGTTTACAACAGCTGTGTATGCGGTCAGTCACAGTTACTATCCATATTTTCATAGCAACGTGTCTATAAGCCTTGACTTGACACAAGTAAATTGTGAAGATTCAAAAGGTATGAAGCCACAACACATGCGGGTCTTCCCCAAGACAACAGTCCCTGCGTTTCACAGGATTTTCAAAATGATAATGCTATTAGCACTACCACCATTCATCCTTTCCCTATGTAACCCATTTAACTATTCAGGTACCCTAAAAACTCATTTTATTTACATAAACAAATAGTTAATTTGTAAAATTCAGATATCAAAGTTTTTGTTTACATTTGGAAAAGAAATCTCCATAGAGAAAAAGGAAAAAGAGTAATTATAGTAGAGAAGTTCCTTCTGCAAAGAACTAACTCGCTGAAAAGTGAAAAACTTGAAGACTTAACACCGCATGCTTTTTAAAAGGCGCAAGTTAACAAATAGTTTTTATTAATTAAGCGTATAAAGGCTTTTGATTTGTGTCGGTCGATCACATGTTCGCAAATAGTTTTATTTAAATGATTTGTCACTAAATATGATTTCTAGTAGAAGATTGCAACTTTGCTAGACCTAGGTAGCAAACCTCCTTTAGTAGAAAAACACTTTTAGCATTTTCATAGGAGAACTATAGAATCATGATTGGAGGAATGGTGGAGCACTTCTAAAGTGGGTTTCAAGAAAGTAAAAAATGGTTATGGACAAAAATAAAAGTTTGGTTGTTATAAATCAAAATTTATCTTGCACTCAAAAGCAAGTTTGACCAAGAATAATAAAATGAAGCTGACAATTTTACACTACGTTTCACTACAAACTTGTTTTCCAAAAAAGAATGTAAATATAAACTATTCCACCACCTCAAACTAAAATTTAGCCAGAATTAATTTTATGACATCAAGTTCTCATTCACAACCAATTACCAAATGCTCGCCCAAAGACACGTATCTAATATGATTTAAAGAGAATGTTGCTCGCCCAAAGACACGTATCTACTATGATATAAAGAGAATGTATTGTCAGTTTAAACCAATATTACTCATGCATCCAATGATAATTCACTATTCAGACATGTCAACCCACTCTTGTAGCCGAATTTTAAAATTAATAATATGAAGTCACAAAGTAATAGGTTCTCATTGGATGTTGGTGTGAAACTGACCACAGCATATGCCCTTAATCTCATCTAATATTTCTTGATGCTTAGTTTCTTCAAGTTTAATTTTCACAATCAACAGCACAAACACAAAACTCACAATGAGTAGCAAAAAGGCCAGTAAAGGATCCTAACAATAATGTGATCACATGAAATGTGCATCATCATGGTACATAACTCATTTTGATTCAATCATGTCTATCTTCATCTTTCCATGTACCTATTAATATCTATTTTCCATAATGTTTTCAATTTTCACGCATCTTCCCTAATTTTCCTACACCGTTGTATCAAACGATTAAAAAAAAAAAACAAAGAAACAAAAGAAAAACACAATACCTCATCTAGTAGGAATCATGCCAGTTTTCCTAGCATAAGCAAAGATCCCACCAGCCTCAATCACTGGACCAGCATCCCCAATCGGCTTCAACTGATACTCCTTTCCAGTCGTATGATTAATCAACCGATTCTCCTCAAGCTCGACTGTCACCACATCTCCTGTACGACACTCCTCACACAACCTCGTCTCTGACTCCAATGGATACACCTCACCAGTTGCCACTGAGTTGCGGAAAAAGATCCTTGCATACGATTCCGCCACAACAGCAGCAGCACCAGAAGCACCTAATATTAAATATGTAATAGTTAGTTACAATAATTAGTTACACTAGTTAGCTATGTAATAGTTTTGCCTCCATAATCGATTCTTCTTCTTGAAGCTAGAATTTGTAGCTTTTGAATCTATAATTGATTTTTACACACAACTTTATAGTTCAATCCACTTTTACAATGTATCAAAATACAAATCACTTTATATTTAACTCAGAATCAATTCAAGACTCCAAATATCGAATTTCTAAGATCAAGTAGAATCAATTACCTAACGCCACTGGAGCGTGTTCACGAGAAGATCCGCATCCAAAATTAGCACCACCGATGATGATAGAGTATTTCGTTTTAGTTTCACCGGATTCAACGAATCGTACAGTGTACGAATCAGGAAGTCCGATTAAGGCAAACGAACCAAGCTTCTGATACTCATCAGGATTGGAAGGGACTAAGGTAAGATGTTCAGCAGGGATAATTTGATCGGTGTCAATATTATCACCGACGACATAGCAGAGACCGTGAAAGGATGATACCGCGGTGGTGGTAACTGGAGAAGGTGGCGCTTGGGCGCGTGTGATTAGTGGAGAGGTGGTGGTGATGGTTTTGAAGGAGTTGGATTGAAATGAAGGAAATGAGAGATGAAACGACGTCGTTGAAGAAGAGAGTGAGAGTTTGTTAGAGGGAGTGAAGGTTAGGGTTTGGGGAATTGTTGTGATTGAAGATGAAAACGCCATCGTTTTGAGTTGTTCTGTTTCTTTTGTGATGAAAGTGATTATCACTGTTTTTGGCGGCGCTTATGCATGCGTTCGGGTAATTTTATATACTGCACTTAAACGACGACGTTTAGTGGTTGGTTTAGTAGCAGCCATTATTACACCCTCCTTGTCGGTGTATCATACTATCACATAATATCATCAACTTTATTTGCATGTTAAAGATTACTAGATGAATTTGCATGTTAAAGATTATTAGATGAATTGTTATTGATCATTAATCAGTAATCAACAATTTAAAAATGAATCAAATATTAAGATCAAAATTAACTTTTTTCAAAAAAATCAGTTTCCTGACTGCACCGTAGAAGCTTCCTTATTTCATGGGAAATTCTATTTCTTATTTTGTGTGCCAAAACTTAAACGACGCTCATTGTAAAACGGATGGATTAATTTTACTTTTATTTTGGAAGTATGCTCTTCTCAGCATTTCAGATCCGATTCTTCTTATATCAATTTAGGTGGACGAATTTAGTTTTTTTTTTTTAAAAAAAAAAAATTGTGGCATGGATATTTCCTCAACAAAAAAATGTCATGGATATATTAATTAATGAGAGAAAAGATAAAAATATAATAAACATATTGTTAATTTAATTAAAAAATCAATTTTAAATATTAATTTCTTTTAAGAAGCTAAGTTAGAATTTTAAATATTAGATAAATCACAAACAATTTATTTTCTCTCATTCTCATGAAGTAAATATGATTTTTAGATTATACCAAAAATAAAATATTACTTTCAGAGTCATTCATTTCAATCACAAATAACATCATCAACTACAAGTAGGACACCACCATCTTCATTATACTTCATCTATTAAATATGACTCCGAGGGTCATACATATTATGTGAAAATTAAAATTATATATATTAGAAATACATAGTGATTATAAATTTTGACTCTTGTTACACGTATGTATTTAAATTGTATCTATTATCTATCCAATAACTAGTATATTTTTAAATAATCGTATAAATTAATATAACGTTCTATTATTTAATGAATAGATTAAAAATTAGTAAATTACAAATTTTTCCAGTTTTTGTTTTTTATAAATTATATTATCAACATTAATTATAGGCTGGTTTCAAGTTTCTCTTCAATTATTCTCGTAAGTAGGCACGCATGAATCCAACCACCCCCTCCTCCCATGCTAACATCTTATATGCATGGGGTTGTTAATTTACTCTCATCCAAAAATAAATATGAAGATCTAAGTTAGCAAACATGCTTTCACTTTGGAAGTTAGTTTTTTTTTTAAAGGACTTTGGAAGTTAGTTAACATGCTTACTTTCACATACTTTTTACCAAAATACCAACTTATACTATTTAAACCAGATTTCAATGTAAGGGTAGTTTTGTAACTTTCATATAATTAATTAAACAAAAAATAATATTTTAAAAAGTAAAAACTAAGGGCTCAAAAAATTTCAAAGATTATGAGCTAACCTTATACAGAAGTTAAGGTTACTTGATTTCACATTATGACTGAAAAGTAAGAAAAAATTTAAATTGAAGGAAGGATACAAAGTAGTAAAGTAATACAAATTTTAAAGTAATATTAATTTAATGATATAATTTACAAATTTCAATTCTCACAATGATAGCGTAAAATATATTACCTTTAAAGAGACTTAAGTTGTTCCATTAAAATATATTACCATGTTCAACTTGAATTGAAAAGAAGAAATGAACCTCACAATACAAAAAATAAAATAAAAAATCAAAATTGCGTTATTTTCTTTTCTTGTTTTTTTGACAATATAAAAAATCAAAATTGTGTTAGTTTGTTAATAAGAAAAATCAAAATACAAATTCAAGACAAAGAACAAAAAATACATGTAGGAATGATACCTTCAAAATATAGGAAGGATACACATTAAAAAAAATAAAGACAGAAATAGCCTTCAAAGAGAGACTTAAGTTTTTTCAAAAAGGATAATGATGCTTGGCACGAAAATAATTTAATTTCGTGCAAATGACACGAGGTGGTATTCAGCTTACGTGGATGCTTCCAAAATATCTTGCAATTATTAGATTAACATGATTTATGACGGCTGTATTGTATGTGATAGTGTATGAAGTTCCTTAATCGCCATAACTAGTTATAGAGATATTTTTTTCACTTCTGACGTAATTGTGCCGCATTTTTCAGTTTGTAACTGAGGTACAAATTTGTAAACGTCCATAAAAGAATCAAAAACAAGATATCGTTTCTTTGAAAGAATCGAAAGCACATCTCCCTCTTATTCTATCTCCTTGTTCGACTAATTTGGTTTTCATAGTGTATTTTCTATATCAATTTCACTTCAATAATTAGTTGATTGTTTTTAGTTGAAAAGTTATTATTTGACAAGTTGTTGGGATTAAAGGAAGTTAATTTAAGAAAACCCTTTGCATAAGGTAACCTTGGTTTGGTTTGGAAGAATAAAGACTCAAAGTCTATCTTTGACTGCTCATTAGTTTTTCAATATTTAGATTTTCATCAAATGGTATTGAAAAATATAAAACAATGCTTCTCATCACCATTATTGTTGAGCACAAATTAAATAGAGAAGTAGCAAAATTATGTGAATGTTTCACAGAAATGAGAAGAAGAAAAAAATACCATATCTTAACACATCTATTATTTCTTAAGCTACATGTAACACAAAAAATAATTTATAAACCAACGATAGTTGAGATTCTAACATCACCCTTCAAATTTTTGATTAAAAAAAAACATCACCCTTCAAAATAAATCGTTCGGTTTAGAGGAGTTAGATTCATTCATTAGTGATAGAATTACATATAACATTACATCAATACAAAAGAATAAACAAGTTGAAATAAGATAAAAAAGTGAAAAAAGTGAAAGTCACAATAGAATTTTGGTTAAACTATAGTTTTGGCCCCCTAATAAAAAAATGAAAATTTTGGCGTTCCAAGAATTAGCCCATTTGCAATTTTGATCTTTTTACCAATTTTGATCAGTCAATGCTTATGTGGCACGCCACACGTGTAATTATTGAATTAAAAAAACCATATAATCATTTTTTTAAATTAAATAAATGAAAAATTAAATTAAAAGTAAAAAATGATGAACCAAGATTCAAAATCACAACTTGAATTCACAAAAGCATTCAGGAAGAGCATAGCTTCTTCCCATGACAAATTCATCTTTGTGAACCTTCCATATGGCTTGCATCAATTCTTTTCCCCTAAGGCCTTGTGAGGTATATTCATCAAGTTTTCTTCTACACAAAAATAGAGTTTGGTACAATCCTTTGAAATCTCTCATTTCTGCAACCATCTTGTCCATGTTCCCAAAATATGTAGCCATATAAGAATCACTATCAACATAGTTTAGCCATGAACTTTGGGAATATTTTGAGAAGGCTAGACTTGGTGAATATGTTGGTGTAAATATTCGTTAATCCTTTGATTTCCATCAGACATCTCTAGCGGTGAGGGGACATTTCCCACGCTGTCTCCAAATGCAGGCTAACGGAAGCTTGAGGTTCATGGCTAAACTATGTTGACACCCAATAAATTTATTGATAGATGAAATGACAAAAAGACAGAATATCACAAGGTTTAAACCAAAACTCAATAAGACAACAGAGAAATTGAACAATTATCTAATTAAAAATCTTATCTGAAAAACTCTGGGATGAAACTAGCAAGTTTTTTTAGAGGACTAGCAAGGTTTTATAGCATATATAATTCTAAATGTTGTAATGATTATTAAAATTTCAAAATAATTTCACATCTTCGTATTAATTGACAAGGCCGACGCAACATATTACACAGCTTAAAGCAAACATGAAAATAATACATTTTATGTAGGAAAATTAATTCTTTCAAAAAAAAAATGTAAGAAAATTAATTGAAATAAAAAACAAATTTGATATATAAGAATCCAATTATCCATGTCAAAGTACCAGCAAAGACCATGTTATTAAGAAACCATTTCCTAGATTTTTTTTCTTAATAATGAAACCATTTCCTAAATAAAGTACACAATAAAGAACCATAAACTAAAAGAAATTCAGTCTCTTATATTCTTTCAATTTGGCCAAGTTGTTCCATTGCAATCAACTTTAACCTTGACTAAGCGAAATTGAAAGAAAATATATGATTTAATACTGTTCATATTCTTGTGAAACTTCTTCCAAACCATTTGTAGCTTAACAATGCAACCAAAACTAAATGAATAAATTAGGCTCATATCATTAACTAAATTCAATATATTTAATGAAGAGAAATGCTTGTAAAATACTTTAAAAATATACGTTGATTACTCTTCATTAATGTATAATTAAGGGTCAAGTTAACATGTGCCGTCACATGTTAACATTTCCCTTACAACTATTACAATTTAAAAGAATTTTTTTTTTATAATAAAATTAAGATATGTTGACAAAATTTTTATAATAAAATTTATATTCTTGTAAAATATACATTGATTACTCTTCATCAATGTATAATTAAGGATCAAGTTAACATGTGCCGTCACATGTTAACATTTCCTTTACATTAAAAGAAAAAAAATTGAGACCAAAACACAAAGTTTAGAATTTACGTGTAAATCTAATCATCTATTTCCATCCTTATGTTAGAATAATAATAAAAAAAATTATTTATGTAAAAAAAACAAAAATTTCATTAAAAGAACTAAAAAAAATTGTTAGATGTTGACGGTTTCATTTCTCACATTATCATCATCCATAAAAAAGTATTCATTTTAAGTTTGGTCAACTAAAGAAAGAACACCTCTATTCATTCACACCTTAAATCAAATCATCAACACTGAATTGTTACAATCTTGTCTCATTTTTTTTCACCTTCATTATTTCTAGGTATTCACATGTATCCAGAACTATCTATAACTACAAGTATTCACATGTATCCATGAAATATTTTATAATTATCTCATAGTTTTTTTTTTTAAAAATTAAATGAACTGATTGATTCTGATACTTCTTAAGTACGTATCTACGGGTATCTATAAAATATCAATATCCGATTAGGACATGTCTTTATTTCTGAAGTATTCGGTCTTCATGGGTCATAACAATGCCATTCTGGTAGGAAAAAAAGTGTTAACCAATTAAAAATAATCGATTTAATTTAATTTTGTTTTACAATTTTTATTTACGAAATATGAATCAAACAAAATCAAATCGGCATAGAAGAGTTGATTTGATTCTATTCAATCGGATCGGTGTATTTAAAAATAAGTGAATTTGTTTTATACAAATTTTAATTTTGTGTGCTATTAACACTACATACATTGTCCCCGTGAGCATAACTCAGCTGGAGGGATGATGTATTGTTATATGCAGGGATCGGAGTTCAACCTCCAAACACCTCATTTATTCACTTCAGAAAGGTAAATTCTAACCACTATACAACTTAACAAAAAATAAACTACATACACAGTGATTATATATATATAATGTCTTATTGAGTCTATTTGTTGGGTTGAAACATTTTCGAATCAACACAAGTATTGTTCAAATTAGAGATAAAACTTGAATACTTATAATCAATAAATTAATTTTGAACTATATTTAAAAATAAGAATGTTACTTTTAAAAAAGTGTTATGAATATATTAATTAAAGAAAGGATGAAAACATAATTAGTATATTATTATTTTTAATTAAAAAACAATTTTTAATATTAGATAAATCATGCGTAATTGACTTGGTCTCATTCTCATGAAGTAAAAATGATTCTTAGTTGTACCAAAAATAAAAATATGACTAGAGTCGTGCATTTCGGTCACAAAAAATATCTTCAACCACAAGAAGGGCATCCTTATTTATCAATTTTGTTAGGTCTGCAACAACTTAACCAAATAATTTCCCTCTAAAATGCTGCATTAGGTTAGCAACAATTTAACCTAACAAATTTCATCTAAAATGCAGCGCACCAATTTAACCTAACAAATTCCCTCTAAAATGCAGCAATCGCTAATGTTTCTCCTCACTGATGAGCTTTTCATTCCTATCATGATGTGTCATCGTTTGTATATATCTATTGTTTCTCTAGATATTTTTTAGGTTTGCAACAACTAAACCTAGAAAATTCCCTCCAAATGATCCGCATTAATTGCTAAGTGCTAACCCTAATTATGTATTTCCTTCCAACACTTTTTCAATTTGAAATTCAAAATTTTTTGTTAGGAACCATGAACTGCATTAAATTACATCTATTGTTATACCCCTTGGAAAATACACAGTTGTTCAACCAAGCACACATCTTCAAAATAATTAATACATTGTATATGATCTCTTCTTCTTTTTTTGTCTTAGATGAAGTGGTAAACCACTAAAATTAAACTCACACAGACTGTCTTTTTTTTTTTGGTCTTAAATGAAGTGGTAAACCACTGAAATTAAACTCACACAGATTGTGAGGTCCCGGGTTCGAACCCGGGTCATGACGTCCGACCTTACAATTTCGACATTTGTTAGTTGAGTTAGGACTCTAGATGTATAAGATCTCTTCTATTATTAAATTCTATGATATATGCAGATATGATATGTATTTGGTTGGAAAAATATATTATTATTTTGAGTAAATATCAAAGTGTAATTATTCTTTTTAGAGCAATTGAAGTGACTTTGTTTTTCATGCTAGTAGAAATTTAAAACAATTATTACAAGTCAATTTTTGATGTTTAACTATAAAAGTAATAAATAAAATTGACCCGTGCTACAATATATAATATTGTATTCTTTTTATCTTTTTTCTTTATAATTTTTAAAAAAAAAAATGAGAAGATAATGCCCCAATAATATATTGTGATAAAATAAAATAGCAGTCTTTAATTGATTAGTTTTTCAAAACTAAAATGTAAAATTTGATAAGATTCAAGTGTCATTGAAGGACATGGTAAAACAAATTTGATTGTAATATTATATCTCTAATAAATCTAATTTGCGTTTATTGATCGACCCATGATCTTACGGGTTAAAGATTATTCATTGGTCTCTATTATAGTCGACGTGTTAGAAACACAAAGCGATTATAAATTTTGACTCATGTTACCTTTTTGTATTATATTGTATCTATTATTTACCAAATAACTAACATTATTCTGATTAATCATATAAAACATTGTAACGTTTTATTATTTCTTGAACAAGTTATAAATTTTCTCAATTTTATTGTATGAATTGTATTAGTAAACACTCTGAACTTGACCCTGCCGAATTTTTGAACATCCTAAAGAAGGACCCCGCTGAAACTTTCTTTTTCTAAATAGTAGTCTTTGTTCTCTCTCTTTTTAATAGCCTAGTAGCTAAAAAATCACCTTTTTTAAGGTGAATAAGTGGGATGTATGAGATTCGATCCCCGACTCCTGCATATAACAATGCATGTCCCTGCCAATTGAGCTATAGTCACGGGGACTTCGTTTTGTTTGTTTTATTTAGCATTGTGAAGGAAAAAAAACACTTTGAACTTAGATGAGACATCACCATTAATTATTTTTTATTCTCATACTTTCTTTTTCTTTATCTCTTCTTTTTGCACATACATGTAAAAGGAATAGACATTTTTACGAACATAAGAATGCTGAAAATTAACACATTAAAAGTGGACAAGCTATTAGAATAAGTAATCAATAACTGAAGAATGCTTCTGAAGTAGCGCCTCTGAAGAATACTTCTGAAGTAGTGCTTCTGAAGTGGAGCGTCTGAAATAGTGCTTCTGAAGTGGAGCGTCTGAAGTGGAGCTCCTGAAGTGGTGCGTCTGAAGTAAAGCTTCTGAAGTGAAGCTTCTGAAGACAGATTCTGATGTAGTTAGTTAGAGGAGTTTGTTACAACATCTAGTTGTATATATACACTCCCTTATGTTGTAAATAAAAGTGTAGTGGTGTGAATCAATAAAAAATTCTCCCATTCATTGTTTCTTCAGTTTCAGTTCTTCATTTTCTGTTAGTTATTCATCTTGCTCAAAACAGCTTATTCTTAATAAGCACTTTCGCTGCGCATAGAACAGAGTGATTGTTCTAACAATTGGTATAGAGAGCCTGGTTAAAATCTTAGGGAAACACGAGTGAAAAGTGAGGGGAATCATCATTGGAAAACACTGAGTGAGGTGTGTGTATTGATTTCTCTGTTTTCTTGAGACTTAGCGAGATGAACACTAACGGTTTTGGATCAAATATCTTGGTTCTTGATGGCAAGAACTGGGAACGATGGAGTGCTTTGATGAGATCGTTGTTTGGCGCGCAAGATATGAGTGATCTTGTACAGAATGGCTATGAAGATCTGGCTGCAAATGCTACAGAGGTGCAGAAAGTAGCTTTCAAAGAAAACAAGAAGAAAGATTGCAAAGCTCTCTTTTACATTCAACAGAATGTTGATAATCAGCATTTTGAGAAGATATCCAAGGCAACAAGATCCAAGGAAGCATGGGATATTCTGGAG
>Ga0228710_1007044_pt1 | contig 16788 bp, 8 predicted proteins | sample MedpolnodulmetaG_FD_177995 | JGI IMG/M metagenome (GOLD analysis project Ga0228710, IMG submission 177995) | Root nodule microbial communities from Medicago polymorpha collected in Santa Monica, California, United States - pink nodules | ecosystem: Host-associated > Plants > Roots > Nodule... | reverse complement strand
AAAAAAAAAAAAAAAAAAAAAAAAAAAAAAAAAAAAAAAAAAAAAAAAAAAAAGCAAAGAGAAAGAGAAAGAAGAAGAAATATGGAATGGACAAGATGATGGCAAACAAGGGTTTGAAAGAGAATGATAAAATCTCAAGGGTTTGTGTGAGATTGCTTGATGGGAGTAGTATTTATATTTTTGAATAAAAAGTCTCACAAAATCCACTTCATCCAAGAATCATCAAAATCTATAGACTTTTGAATACCAAGAGACAATTTACAGGTCATGAGAAATCTCAATTGAATACCAACGGAATTGGTTGTCCTGAAAAAAAGTCATGATTGTCTTAATTGAATACCACAAGATTGTTTTATATTTTATAAAAGTCTTGATTGAATACCACCAGACTTTTTATTTTAAAAAAGTCTTTTAAAATCCCTTGAAATTACAATTCAATACACCCCCTAAAAATAATTTGAACCGCAAGATAAAGAAACATGCGGTTTTAACATGTTTTTGTTTTTCTTAATCTGCGGTTTGGTTTGGTTTGTGTGGCAGAACTAAACCCACAAATTGGTCTGAGCACATCCGAACTAAATGTATTTTTTTTATGATTTTTGATTTGGGTTGATTCGATTTTTAGTTTTTCATTGAATTAGTTCAATTTTTAACACCCCTACTACAAGGTTGTGTTTCTGTCTCTTTTTCCACCCTGTACACTAGAGATTCCTGGTTTATCAAGATTCTAAAATCCGAATGTGTAAAATGGGGAAATTTTAAAATCCACACCACAGCTTCTAAAAAGTGTTTGTGGTGGAAAAAAGAAATTCATGTTGCGTTTCCTTCCTACTTGCATTTATTTGTGGGTCCATTTTATTCACCGTACGTTTACGTGAATTCGGAAATACAACAGGAGCTGGAGAAAAAAAACGTGTTTTAGTCTGAAAATTCACATTTGGACGAAAAAAATAAAATTGTTGTATTTTTGGGTGCGTATTTCCAAAGTGCTTGTGGGAGGAGGAAAAGTTCCTCCATTTATTTGTTGTTTCGTATTTTACTTGTAGAAAAGCTTTCAAGCAACCCAATTGAACAACGATTTCTATAAAGCTAACTACAAGTTTAGCATAAGAAGGTCTTCATCACATGGGTCACACTGGTATATCCAGAATTTAAGGCATGGTGCAACTTTTCTATCGGAAGATAGCTTCCAGCAGTGTATTTTTCACTCTTTTTTGAAAATATTCTATTGAAAGCTATCTTCCGATAAGACTACTTTGTCTATTTTGAGAAACACGAAGCCTATGGAGCAACCATCTTAGAAAAATCACCAAAGATTGCATATCCAAATATGCAGTTTTAGATAATTTGTGCGCCCAAAATAAATAACAGTATACCCCGTCAAAGTACTATGACACCATTTTTGTTATCATTTAACGTCTAAAAGTGATAACAGAGTTTCAAAACAAAATTCTCTTCAAGTATTTTTCACAGGTAACAGATAACCTTGTCGAATTTGTAATATATTCTACAAAATTAGAGTTTCAATTATCTTAATTTTAGTTCTTCTAACCAGCTATATGTGTATATAGGACATCAATAAGAGAGAAAAAATTATGACACAACTTTTTACACAGCCTCTCACAGTTCATTTCATCAATCCGAAGGCTTTGTAGATAAGCCTGAGAAAATGTTAACTCTAGGAAACGAAGTTTTGTGAAGTGATTCAGAGACCCTTTTAGAGCTATGATGAGGAATAACTCCGGCAGCTGCTTGTCTTTCTCTATATGATGCCCAAGTAACCGCGTACAGACCAGTAATGATTAGAGATCCACCTAAGACACTGTTGTCATCATGGACAAATAATTCAGAAAAATAAGACTTTAATTGTATCAAACGCTGACATAGACACAAACACCATACGCACCGACACGTAGACACTAATAATAATTTAAGAAAATGAAAGTGATTGAATGTAAACATGTGCATTGGTATCGTGAAGGATGTCGGACACTAATGTTAGTGCTACATAGCTTTAAACAATAAAATTATTTCAGTCACCTCTGGATGTTAAAAAAATAGGAAGAATTCTTGCATAATCATCGTTTACACAAGTTATGCATGCAGGCTAAGCTAAAGCATACATGTTTCATTATTTCATTATTTCATTAATCTATCTGCTACACAATTTTCATATAGCAAATAATGATGCGCAACTTATTGACTTAATGTAAACAATTTGAAAATACAAAGCTTGTATAAGAATATCACTAGAAAAAGGAAAGTAGGGGAAACTCAAGTAATCAATGAACTAAGACATTTCATTGGTAATAAAATAATTTATTTGTTTTTCTGAAAAATGAAGTGTGCCGTGTCTTTTTTGTGTTACCACCATTAACAAGGTGACAATAAGCTTACAACCACTTATGAAAAAGTTCTTATTAAGATTAAGTGTTTAAATAAAAGAGTTTCTGAAGAAAAAAAATTAAGATGATGTAAAAACTAATTTCATCTTATATATAAAGAGTTATTGTTTAACAACTCAAAATTATTCGCTATATTCTTTCAAAATCTCTTTTTTCTGTTAGTACCTATTGAAGAGTTCGTCGAAAAAGATTCTAAGACAACAATGCATCAATAAGTGGGAAGTTATACGAGAGATGTACCTTCCCATGTAAATCGGACTTCCAATAAAAATTCTAGACAGGAGAGCAGCCGCCCCAGGTTGAAGTGGATTATAAAGGGCAACCATGGCTGGGCCCAAGATCTTGTTGCTCCATGTAATGATTCCATAGTTAAGGGCAGATGCAATAATTCCCTGAATAAAGAAGAAAAACATGTTTAAGAAACTACATGGACAATATCCTTCAAAGTAATAATTTATAAAAGTTAATATCAAGACCACTGAGTTCTAAAATCTAGGAACAGAAGATACTTGCAGGGCCGGCCTAAGGGCCAAGCAACCCAAGCAAAGGTTTTAGGCCTCAAAATTATGGGTGAAAAAAAAAGGCCTCTAAAAAATTAATTTGGTTATAAGTATGTTATATGATAGATAAATTACAGACATTTGCATAACATAACTGATTACTAAAAAGGCCTCGATTACTCTTGGTCATGAATTCAAATTTTGACCTCCACAAAATTGATTTTATATAAATATATTATGTTAGAAAAATGTATTTTGAAAGGTCACATTAAAATTTTTGCTTTAGGCCTCTTAATCTCTAGGGCCGGCCCTGGATACTTTCACTCTTATAGAAATGGATTTTTCCTGCAGTTGACATTTTCAATAATTGAGATCTCAGCTGTAGGATCAAGATCGGACATCTCAGAATTCATGATGTATTTTTAATCTGATTTGATGAATTTTAAATATGAGTGGTCCAATCTCCACCCAACAGCCAACATTCACCGACTGCAACATTTCACAACTGCAGAGAACTTGAGTTCCATTCTTTTCATGCTCGAAAGAACACAGCCTAACATGCAAATTTAATCGACATCTATGGCCTGTTTCACACGTGTCGGTTTAAGTTTTTTTTTTTCTCACTCTTGCATGGCTAGACAGAAAGAAACCACCAGAGCATATCAGGAAATCCGAATTACAAAACTATGCTGCTCCAACAAAAACATAATTTTAAGTCAAAAAAGAAAAAAATAACTTTTCCCAATCATGATAATGCCAAGACTGGTTGCTAAGGTCACAAACGGTGGTGTATAATTAATACAAACATGATGTGCCATATTACTTGGTTGCTAGTAGTAAAAGTGTTCGAGAGGTGTAAATGCTTTACAAAAGCATTTGGATTCATCTAATGCTAACAGAATTGTTATGTTTTTTTGCCAATCCTATAAGTGAGCAAATCAAATCAAAAGAAACACAAACAAAAAGACCACATATAGAAAATTGCATAAAATAAATTTATATACAACCAAAGCTTTTCTTACCAAGTGGGAATAGATTAAATAATGTCATAATGGGGTTTCACTTTTCTGTTTTTCTAACAGGTGGAAGTGGCAACATATAGTTAGCAAGCAGCGGAAAGTATATTATCATTAGTAGATTCAAAATTGAACCCAAAGTTAAAAGACAAAATTAAGGAAAGCTTATAAAAAAAGTGGTTCTTGTATTTTCCTCACTTGCAAAAACTTGGATCACTATGGAAAAAGGTGGTATTATAACAACATCGACTCCTAAAAAGATGGTTTCCATTACAAAAACACAAAAAAATGAAAATTGATGTATCAAATAAAAGCAACAAACAATGAATAGGGAAAATGGACCAAAATGATTAGCAATATAACTAATAATGGCTCATGACATTGAAGGTTGATTTGAAATTCTAGTTACTCACAGCATATAAAACAGCAAATGTTTCAGACTGTGTCAAACTCCAATCAGTTGATTCATCGGTCACGAAGTATGATGTAGTTACCATCAGTAAAGCTCCAAAGAAGTATGAATATGCCGTGACAGATAGGTTTGCAGGATACTTCTTTAATATTGGAGCCTGAAAATAATCCATGATGATAAATTAAACATAAGAATTTCACATATAAAATACCCCAATATCACCATAGATTTTCAAAAATATTAAGGAGCAAACATGACTAATCTGATCAACGAAGAAATATTGAATGATATTCTGCTAATAAATCATTCAGTCTGAAAACAAAAATGACAACTTTTGGAGGTCATCCAATAAGACATCAATATGTGTAAAATATCGCTTTATTTGGATGGAGATGAACGGATAAAGGGATCTTTCATTGTCATTGTTAAAGAAAATTAAGAATCAAATTGACTCAGTGCTGTCAGTTTCCCTGTCTCTATATTTATACTTAGAAATAAAGCACAGTACAGGAGGGATATACCTAGCCCAATAACACTTAACTAATGGCTATTTCTGAAAATCCCCTCAAGCTGGGACATATATTTCCAATGCCTGGTCATTAGGCACGTATAAAGTTGGAATATAATCCCCTCAAGGTTACCTCCAACAAGAACAGTAACCATAAGTGGATCTCCAGTAACCAGAGGTTTCGTCCAATCAGCATAATAAAAGAAATGAAGGTGTCCATTACTATAAATTTTGAGTATATGAAGAGTTTAATACTTCAAAAGATTTAGCTCCAAAAAACCTGTTTTTTTTTTCAGCAAATCAATAGCATTCTTTCTCTTTAGGTTAGAAAAATGCTCTCTTACTCTCATTCTTGGTCTGAAATCTGAATTCAATTCTGAAACTATGTCTGAATAAAATCATTGATTTTTCTGATTCTAATCTCATTGTTCCGGTTCCACATGAAAGGTGCATCCACCTTGTGACTTGAGAGCATTTGAAAGGATTAAGGGTATGTTTGGATAAGGAGGGGAAGGGAGGGGAGGGCTTACTTTTCTTTTTTAAGTTACGGACGCTATATAATGTGTTTTAAAACAAATTAAGTGTGATTGAAGTATTATATGATCATTTATCATATTGTATTTCAATTTTTTTTTAATATCAATTATATTTCAAAATATAGGCTTAGCCCTCCAAAAACCCCTCCCAAACAGACCCTAAGTGATTAAAATTGGTGCAGTCTTTTATATTCATTTCTGGTCGACTAAGTCGAGCAGGTGTGATCAGGTTGATGTGAAAATTGGACCAATGCTCTAAACAGACTGCCATGGAGGCCAGTTTGCAGGTTTTCCAGCTGAACCATCTGATCCAGCCCGTACAACTATGACTCTTGTAGTCATCAAATGTGTATAATACATGGGAGTTGGGGCTTAACCGCTTAACAAATAAGTAACGGAGATAAGTGACAGTAATCACTATTTTTTGCCTTAACTTAATGCAGCTGTAATAAACAATCATTTAAAGGGCATAAAAAGATATGTACCTGAATGGATAGAAAAGTAGCCATGCACATGCAGTTTCCTATTAAGCACAGAACCCCAACATGAAAATGGTCTAATCCAAGATTCATTAAACCACTAACTAACCATCCAGATGGCTCTGGTTGACCTCTTGCAGTTATTTCACTGTGTGATATAAGGTCCATTTCTGAATATCCTACCAGTGCCGGACCACGGTACAAAACCATCACCAAGGCACCCAAAACACATACCAAAATTCCTCCAACCTTGGCCAGACCTTCATATCTTAGCAAGTTCACTCTTTCTGTACTGCATGAATAAGTTTATTAAAGTACACATTATCATATGTCCTGGCGTATCTGAATTTAATTAATGTGCAGATCTCTGTGCAATATTAGCATGAGTTGTGCATTCCACAAAATGAACACAGAAAGAAATTGAAAAGTGAGAAACTAACCCCATCATTATAGCCAATAAAAATGTAAAAACCGGAGTAGCTGGCTGAATTGCAGCAGCATAAGTTGGATTAGTATAGCTCAAACCAATAAGAAACAAAAGATGATTTCCAAATATCCTGAGCACAAATAACGAAACAAAATAGCAATGCATCAATAAGAAGCATATAAGTCAAACATAATAAAACTAGTGAGTATGTGACTACATCAAAAACCTTACCCAGTTAATCCGAGAAAGAAAAATGATGTCACTAAGCTCTTGGTTAAGGGTGGCCGTGTACGTCTACATACAATACAACATGGCAATATTAGGATACTCATGCATTACAATAAAGTGCATATGACAAGAACAGGATATAAAGTAGTAGCAAGTCAAAATATCAGAACTGAAGTTTGAATATGTAACAGTTGCAGAGTTAAAAGTACACAACGCCGGCCAGAAAACAAAATTAGCAGCCACCTTCTTAATTGACAACTATGACTATACCAATAAGAAGAGCAGCCCTAGGATCAAACTTGAGACGATCACTAATCAGTATCGTCAAATAGCAGCTATATATATTAGCGGCACAGTATAAAATAACAGAATTTGAACAAAGCACTATTGTTCCACAACCTAATTATTCATGTTGGTCATGTTCCACACTAAAAGTAGAGTATAACAGAGCCACCAATTGAGAGAGCAATTCGTGTTTTGGTGAAACTTTATTGAACATGAGTATTGTCTAGATATATAATTTGACAAAATTAAGCATACCCAAAAGACAATTAAGAATACCTTTCACGGAAAAAAGCGATGGGAGCAAGAATAGAGAGAGCAAGAAGATCACGAAAAACACAAAAAACAATTTGATTAACACCAACATTAAGAGCCAATTTGGTGATAACATGATAACCTCCTGTGAATAATTGAACCACTGCCATCGCCGAGTGTGCTTTCCATATATCACCATTCCCTCCTCCCCCGACTCCCATTATTCGAATCAATTGAATTGATTTGATAATTCACAAGAATGAGTGCACGAGACGAGACAAGATCCAATGATGCTTTGTTTCTGAGTTTGAGTTAGGCCAGTCTACGCTAATGTCTATTGTCTTCTTCTTGCCGTGCCGGCTCGGCTCCTTCAAACTACTTTTCTTTTTTCCTTACAACTAGTGGAACCATAAAAGAGAGAATTATTAAATTAATTCAGATTATTAGCATAAAAACACATCATGCATAAGACCAAAAAGATTGCAACTATTAATATTTATCAGAAAATAGTTTGTTTTTATGTGGATACTAGGTATATAACTCGTGCATTTCATTAGAATTTTTCTAAAATTTATTGAAAATAAACATATTGGTGGCTTTATTGAATCATTTTTAATTTAAAAAAAGACCATTGAAATATTTTAAACTATTGTCATCGTTCAAATAACAGAATTAGTTAAATGTTTCTTTTGACATAAATAACGTGTCATTGTCATGTATATAAAAATCAATAAAAGTTTCGTTGAATAGTAAATTATATTACAAATTTCATTTATTCTTTTATTTTCATGGTTTAGTTTATATATCCTCATATTTTTATTATATTCTCTTTATTTTAATAATTTTAAAAAAAATATAGTTAGATATTATTAAAAAAAAAATTAACTTGAGTCCATGAGATTATTTTATTTCACAGGGGTTTCTAAGAATAAGATTACATGTTGAATTTGAATTTCATTTTTAAAAAAAAAAATCTATTTATCTAGACCATATAAGTAAAATGTAAAAGTAAATATATCTGATCAACATCCAAACTTTTACAATAAGCAATATAAACGACTGACTTTGATTTTGTTTCTATCATTCTCACGAGATCCAACTATATTATTAAACAACACAACATTAAAAAATGACACATGTATTTATATTTCTAAACTCTTCGGATTGTTATCTTTTGGTTAAATATAACAACGATTTTCTCTCCATTCATATTGAAACTTCAAGGGACCACCTATAATTTAAAACGAGCAACAACAATAATTGAGAAATATAAAATGGATAAATAGATAAAAGATATTGAAAATATAAATGTAAAAATATATGTATAAAAGTTTATAACAACTAGCACTACACAATTATAAACAGACTTAAAATTTTAAAAAATAAAATAAAATTTGATCTTTTAAAAAATATTATATTTTTTTTTTTGGTCAGGTAGCCTAGTGGCTAGAATTCACTTTATAAGGTGAATAAGTGGGGTGTCCAAGGTTCGAACCCCGCCCTCTGCATATAATAATGCATTGTCCTACCAATTGAGCTATGCAACAAAAGCAAAAGATTAGAGTTAAAGATATATACTTACATGAGTTGTCATTTTATGGGCTTCCTAAACATTAGTGATGCAACAAAAGCAAAAATATAAGTCCGCTTTGTCCTCTTCTCATATACACGAGGAAAAAAAAGGATATATTCATATCAAAAGATAAAATAAAATAAAATAAGGAAAAAGATAAAAATGTATACAAATAAATATTAAATCATCGATAAGAAAAATTAAACCGAAGTAAAATATTTGGTAAATAGAGTAACTTGTGTCACTATTGTCTACCACAAAAATCAATAATAATCAAGAAATATGTGAAGAGTAAGTAAGAGAAACAAAAACTATCATACAAAATTCAAGAGTACCATCGAAAAATTATTTGAAAAAAGTGATGATGATCCAAAACTCCATCATTGGGGCCCTTTATTCCTACTCCATTTGTTTTTTCTAATTTCGCACGGACACTCCTTTTGTTGGGATAGAGGTTAAGATGAAAAGATCTCAAAATTTTACCTGTATTTATATACACATTGATCATGACTATGAGTATGAAAATAACAATTAATAAAAATTATAACTGACTAATTTATTATTATAATTTTGTATTAATACAATGAGTGGATGAATGGTCATGTTTTAAGGAATGAAAGTTAAAGAATATGAATCAAATTGTAGTTTGTGGTCTTTAAATCAACCATATATCTCTGTAATCAATTTAGATTTTTTTAAAATCTTTTTCTCGTATTTTCGTAGGCTTCCCGAGTAGGAAGGATTCAACAAAATCTGAAAAAGAAGGTTTTTTTTCATTCACGTAAAAAGAAAAAGAAAAAAAGACAATCGAACAAAGAAAATAAAAAGAAAAGCAAAAAAAGTAGACTAATAAATATTATATCAAATAAAAAAAGTAAAGTTAAAATATTTAGTCAATATATATAATAAAGTAACAAAAACTATAATGCAAAATTGAAGAGAACCATCCATATATTGGTTGAAGAAAGGGGTGATGATCAAAACAAAATATTATACCACTAAAATTTATAAACACTATGATCTTGGATATGACAATAACAACTAATAAAATTATAGAGTTGAATGATATATCAATCAAAAACATGGTGAAAACACTAAGACTCTGAGTGAAATGGTCTAATGTATAGAAATGAGTAGAAAGTGTAGGCTAAGTTGAACTTATAAATGGTGAGAGCGAATAAAAAAATCACTTAAATTTTTAATTTTATTTTTGTAGATTATATTTGGAGAAATGATACATTTAGTGATGATAGCGTAAGAAATTGGGGAAATGGTTTAATAACTTTTAGGTTCGTTAATGTATGTCTTTTTTCATTTTGTCTAAAGTAAATTGTTTTTCCATTTTTTTGTTTAGAGTGAGTTCATAACCCATTGTAACTTAATACAATGTATAGTTAAGTTAAAAAAACGCATACACGCCTTTTGTTTTTTATCATATCTGTTTCGGTTTCTTATTACAACAATGTTCCTTGACCGTTACCTAATGAATAAGAGACGGTGACAAGTTTTTCTATCATGAATGGAGAATATATAATTCATGAAGTTAAATAACGTAGAATAAGATAGGGTGACAAATTTTTAAAGCTTTTTTGTAGATGACATTTTCTTTAGAATAAAAGAGGGTGGCAAGATTTTAAGCTTTTCCATAGATGATATTTTGTTTTAACAATTTATTTTTTTTACAGGAGACAATATTTTTTTTTTTTGACATAGTAGAGGATAAATAATGAATATTAGATTTATTTAATTATTAAAAAAGGTAGATTCCTTTCGAAAGAAGTTATATATAAGTGATATCTAGTAACGTGCAACTTGTTTTTTTTTTCCACTTAATTTATGTATCTTATCATATTAAATTGACTATTTTGGAAACTTAAATAATAACAATTAGAACGATTAGAGGGGGTTAGTTTAACTTCTTCAAAAAAACAATTAGAACTACATTAATAAAAATCAACTTCACCTATTAAATTAATGAATTTAAATATAATAAACCATTAAATTATGTCTACTATATAACCGTCGCAATACAAATTCCAAGATTTTTAATTTAATTGATGCAAATATTATGGTTTGAAGAAATATACTTACACGAAATATCATTTTTAAGAGGCTTTTTGAGCATCAATGATGCAATAGAAGAAACAATAGGCCTCCTTTGTCCGCTTCTCTTACATCACATGAAAAATAGTCATATTCATACTAACAAACTTTAAATCGATTATCAAGCCAATGATGGAAAAAAAATAGAGAAAAGATATTTGACCAATTTATATAATAGATAGATTAACTTCAATATCTATCTTACCACATAAACCAATTAGCATAAAGACATATGTGAGGAGTAAGAAAGATAATTAAAACTCACAACACAAAATTGAAAAGTACCATCGAAAATTGTTTGGAGAAAATGATGATCGATCAATAGAAATACATTTACTAAAAATATTTTGATTGATGCACAAAGCATATATTTATACACAATGATCATGGATGAGACAGTATATAGCACTTACTGAAAACTATAACTGAAAATTTTAATAATTAAAATCTGTCATTAATACTATGTGTGAGGAAGTGATAAGATAGCTTAGGAATATATAAAATGAAGTATAGTTCAAAGGTTAGAGCAAACCATAATGATTATTTTTAAATGCTTTGTATTTATAAAAATAAATCCCCCCTTTTTTTAATGAAGTATCTTAATCCCTAATATCATCATTTAGTTCAAAGGTTTTATTATCTTTCATTTGACTTTTCAAGATCAAGTCTATCACTCATTCATATTAAAAAATGTCACATATATCTACTTGTATGATATGTAAGAGGAACTCATTGTAATTTAATTTTGTCCAATCAATATAATACATAAATCTTAATTGAAGTCATTCATCTTGTTATGTCATTGAATCTTTTTTTTTTTGTGGTTGGTTTCTTTTCTCCTTATTAATTTTTTCTTGTTTCTTCTCTACCAGATCTATAGCGAGGCAATAAAACCTAATTCATGGGCAATCGTTTTCAGCCTGATTTAATGGAAATCACGTACATCTATGTCTTATCTATTACGATTTGTTCTATAGTTCATTTTTGCAATGTCAAGAACAAATCACCTACAACTGTGATTTCTTTGATTAATTATTGGAAAACGGTATGTACCAAAATGAACAAAATTGTGTCTTTAATCTCATTAATTATGAACTTAATCTATAATATCTTTAATTGGTTGCCGGATCCAGTATCAGGTTATACGGTCAAAGGAGCATACCATTCCCTTTTGGCCGATATGACTAGTATGTCGTCTACATCTACAGCGGTTGAGCCTAGTATTTGGAGAAAACATGTTCCGCTGAAGGTATCTGTGTTTGTTTGGCGTCTGTTTTGGGATAGGTTACCTACAAAGGACTATTTATTTCGAAGGAATATCATTCAAGAAGATGCTCGGGGGTGTGTTTCTGGTTGCGGTGTGGCTGAATCGGCAGATCACCTATTTTTACATTGTGATGTGTTTGGGCAAGTTTGGTGTCTTGTTCGTCATTGGTTAGGTGTTTCTTCGGTAAACCTTTTAACAACTTCAGACCATTATCTTCATTTTCGTACTTCTTCAGGTTTTGCTATATCCAGATGCTCTTTTATGAACTTACTTTGATTTGCAAGCATTTGAGTAATTTGGAAGGAAAGGAATGCTAGACTCTTTCGTGCTACAGAAAGTACTATGTATCAACTGTTAGAAAAGATTAAGCTTCTCTCCTTCTCGTGGTTTAAAGCCAATCATGTTTCTTTTTATTATAAATTCTATGATTGGAGCCAGAACCCTTTTCATTGTTTGGGTAATGGTTAGCTGTCATGTTGTCTATCTTACAGTCTGTCGAACATTGATGTAATTATTGTCTATTTCTCTAGCACACCTTGTGCTGGTGGGATAGCTTCGTGGTTATAATATATTCCATTTTGATTTCTTCAAAAATAAAATATACAACCTCATTAATATTTTGCAGTTTATTTTGTATTACTTGATTTTATTTTGCATAGTACTATATATTTTATTTTAATTATCTTAATGTTATCACCATGATATGTTTTAGCGAGTAATTGGTAATATGTTACATGTTTTAGCGAGTAGTTATGTTAGAAAAGAACGATTTATTAGTAGTCATTCTTTACTTTATTTATAAGTACTATGAATATGTGTGTGTGTGTGTGTTTTTTTTTAATTGTCAGTGATAAATAGTTTGTATTATTATAAGTATAAAAAATTCTATCAATTTTGAGGTAATGAGACACGATAATTAAAATGAAAAAAATAATTTTTAAATAGTCAATGTAAGTTATTCTAAACAACACGAGGCTACAGAAAATTAGCATTTCAAATTTTGAAAATAAAATCAGGGGAAATAATTGTTAACAATGTTATTCTCATGGGATCTTGATTACAATACAATTCTTGTGTCAACGTTTATTCAAAAACCTTTAAAAGATGTATATATGTTTGTTGTTATGTGCTTAAAATATGCGTTTATGTAATCACTCGCGTGACATTCTTCAGCCGCAAGAGTGTTCTCAATATGAAGAAGTTGATGCTACAACTTGTTGATGTGTTTGCCTAAATACACGAGGCTAAAAAAACATTGGGGGTGTACGCAGAGATCCTAAGGCAATATATTATTATTTTTTTATGTAGAAGAATAGAGTGCAAAGAAGGCTAGCGTGATAGCTCCATCACCCACTAATCCATACAATTATATTGTTTTAAGCACGCCAATAGAGTACAAAGATGTCATAATGTATTACTAACATTTTTATTATGGTTACACTTCACATACACGACAATCATCTACATTTATTTATATTTTTCATCAAATTATTATTGTTGTCTAAATGTGAGCGTCAACACTAGTATCCTATGTCCATGTTTGTGTTGATACATGGTTGTTATTATGGTGTGCATGCAGGTCAGAAGCAAACGTGTCATCAATACCATTTGGGAAATTGGCACCATGAAGGAAACAAACTCATTCGCAATACGAGACCTCTAAGATATATGTTGGTTGTTAATTTTGTAACTAATTCTTCTCTGTGTTGGTAGTTTTAATAATTACAATATTGTAGGAGGATCAAGAACTACATATCGATTAGTTCATTAGTTGAGGAATCATCGCCATGTTCATCATCATGGAAACACAAACATTATTGCTACTGGTCATGGTGGTGATCATCGTCATTATCCTCATCCAATGATACTTGAAATTGTAATGATAATCATACTTCTTCTTCTTCTACTTCTTCCACTACCGCACCAAGACTTTTTGGATCAACTCTTCCTACTACTCACAATGTTATGGAATACAACAACAACACTTCTCACTTCATTATTGAAGGTGTTATAATTCTCATTTTCATGAAAATACTTTAGACAACAACCTCATTCATGATGATAGAACTCTAAGATATATATATATATATATATATATATGTGTGTGTGTGTGTGTGTGTGTGTGTGTGTACACACACTGGTTGTTAATTATGCAACTATTTCTTCTTCTATTGGTAGTTTTACTAATCATAATACTTCGGGAAAATCAGGAACCACTGATCAAATAGTTCCTAAGTTAAGGAATCATCACCATGTTCATCAATGTGGAAACACAAATATTATTGTTAGAGCCAGCCATAATGTTGGGCTACACCGTATCAACTTGTGAAATCTATTTTGTTGGATTTCTTTGTAGAACTTGGATGATTTTTTTGTTAATATAATTCTTATTGCCTTGTAATTATGATGGTGCACGAAAATCAGAAAGCTTCAGTTATAAACAAGACAAGCCGAGCCCTGATTTCTCACCATATTTTACCTTGAAACTCTTGTAATCTTGTATTTGTTTTCATTAAAGATTATTTTTTATTTACTTGTTTTATTTAGTTTTATTAGGTATCTAATCACTATGATGATATTATATTTTCTCTTTATCTTGGGATCATGGAAAGTTGTCCCATGGCGAAGTTTCTATAATCTCATTCTTTTATTTTGCTAAGGGAATTCAAAACCTAACCAAACCTTAGTAAGTTTAAGAAAAATATTAGGCAATGACCGAAGGACCTAGAGATAAAGGTATGACCTATAAATATAAAGCTAGAAAAAAAAAGGTTTGAAGCATGAGAATAGCCAAGAAACATTTGAAGAGGAACATGATGAGAATAGAGATCTATGTTGGAGTGGAACTTCTTTTGTTGCTAGCATTCTGCTCCTATCTAAAGTGATGCTAGGCTGTTTCACGCAGGTGCACTTTGCTCGGCCACATGATGAACATGTTTTAAGCTAACTGCATGTCGAGCGCTTAAGCGGAGCTTGTGGTCACTCGTTCCTCGCTTGTTCCAATCCTAGTAAAGAGCTTCAGATCCGATTCTACACTACATACGATATTCCATTCCGCCACTTCAAATGGGCGCTTCGCCCTTTCTTTTTTTTATTATAAAAAACGGGGCCTTACTTATTCAGTTCAGGGAGGGAGGAAGCCAAAAGGGAAGGTACACACTTACCTTTACTCCATAGGCCTTCTCATCGGTTGCAGGGTTTGGTGACCCAAAATTGACTTGGCTTCGCCAAAAGGCCTCATCTCTAGAAGCCCGGCTCGCGAGGTGTCCCTCTCGCAGTAGGGTTCGGTTCCAAACCTCGCCTCGCTCTTGTGACATGCTATGTTTCCCCTCTTCATTCCCAAGTAAAGGGTGAGTTCCATGCGTCAGTTTGTGGATCGCGGTCTCACACTCTATTTGGCAAAGCAAGGGGAGATAGATATGGATCCACTAGTTACCACTTTAACGCTTTTTCAAATTGAGCAAGAAATCGTGAATGCAGAGAACGAAAAGCTTCTGCAGGAGCAAACCCTGGCTGCCTTCTGGGAGCACATGCCTCCTGTCGCAAAGCGGATACAAGAGCTCCGGGGCAACATTTGTTCTCTAAAATCAAGGAGGAGGGCTCTCATCCGAGAGCGCGAATTGCTGCTTATCAGGTAAAATATTTGATACTTTAGAGATTACTTTATGCTTAGGTAGTGAATATCCATGGCTTAACAAAGGAATAAGATTTGGAACATTCACTGCAGTGATGAAATCCAAATTTAAAATTCGAGGAAGGTATTTGTAGATAAGTGTTCAATTTGAGGGGAGGTATTTGCCTATTTATATAATCAAACAAATTTTATACTAAAAAAATAAGCAAAGAAAAAATACAATTACCACTTGTGACGTGGCATAACCTTCAATCCGCATGAAGGTGCCACATGTACAGTTAACTGCAACATCATAAGGTGTAACGACTGAAATATACGGAGGGGGTAATTGACTATCATTTGACAATTTCAGGTGGTTTTTTTTTTTTATGTTTTGCAAAATTCAGGGGGAGTTTTGATGAAAGTTACAATTTTGGGAGTAATTGACTATTTACTCTCTAAAAAAAGTTTAAAATCGTAAGTTTGTTTGAAAACTTGTAATTTTATATTAAATATTTAATTTTTGAATACATAATTGTTGTGTTCGATGAAAAAATATTATTTTTAATTGTTTTAACATGTGCGATATTATGAATTTGGATTCTCACATTTCCTTTATTTTCTTCTTCATCCTACTTCACCAAGAGAGAGAAAAAAAAAGATCAAGAGATAGATAAAAAGAAAATGAAGAAGGAAAGAAAATGATGAAAAGAAGAGAATTCAAATACACAATATTGCATACGTTCGAGTTTTACAAATACACAAAAATATAATTACACGTGATTTATAGAAGCGTGATGCTAACTACTGCTTTAGGAGACTGGTAAAGAAAAACAAAAGTAGAAAATTTATATCGAAAAACAATATTTTTTATAGTTTTAAAAGTTTAACTACAAAAGTTTACTTTTTTTTTAATTTTACAATAAAAAGAGTATTCTTTACACTTTTAAACATTTAAATGTATTTTTCGAAAAAAGTTTAATGTAATCTCTTTATTAATCTCTTTAACAGGTGGTTCCAACGAGACCCTAATAAACAATTTTCTTTCTTGAAAATATCCAACCTGATAGAAATACCCTTTATCGGAAGGCAAATTCTATGGTACACCCAAAAATTTGGGTGTATTGGTACACCAAATCAATAAATTAATAGTTAAATGTGTTATTTTTTGAAGAGAAAAATTG
>Ga0228710_1007041_pt1 | contig 16793 bp, 11 predicted proteins | sample MedpolnodulmetaG_FD_177995 | JGI IMG/M metagenome (GOLD analysis project Ga0228710, IMG submission 177995) | Root nodule microbial communities from Medicago polymorpha collected in Santa Monica, California, United States - pink nodules | ecosystem: Host-associated > Plants > Roots > Nodule... | reverse complement strand
TGCATGTAAATGATCTTCCCTATCAACTTTGTTTAAATGTAATGTTGCAGCTATGAATTCTCCATAGTCGATCGTGCCACTATTATCAACATCGGCCTGAAATCAGAAACACAAATTGGAATCGATGTGTCAAATTAATTTAGTACTAATAACGAAAACACCATCTTTCTTTATTATTAATTATTTTTTACTATCGATTAATCATATTATGTTAAAAATATGTTCCAAGACTAATCCACCTAGGTATTGAGATTAAATTATGGGATTTCTCTCAACAGATGCTATTTCTTACGCACCACCCTAAAGTCGAACCTGTAACTATATATTCAAGGCACCCGATTTTCTACCAAACATGTCACACTATGTTGACTTAGTAATGTTATGTATTGACTGTGCAATTGAATTATAAATAATTGGTATCATAACCCAAATGCTTCTAATGTAATTATAAGAATATGAACCAATACATAAATAAGTAGATACTACAGAAGTTAACAGCTATAATTAACTAAGGTTTCGTGAAGTTGAGGAAATAGACAGTCCTGAATTATACTTACAGCTTTCATTAGATCGTAAATTTCAGATTCTTTTAGATTGGCACCAAATCTTTTCAGTCCAACCTTGAGTTCTTCAAAGGTAATATGACCACTATTATCTGTGTCGATCATCTTAAACATTTCTTTCAATCCAGCAATTTCTTCTTCAGATAGATTCTCTGCAATAACCTGCACAGAACAGCATAAAAATTTACAAGAGCAAAATTTGACAATCAAAGTAGATCCTATACAATAAGTTGACATATTCGGTATCAATCCCTAAATAGAGGGAATATAAATACTCTGGTGTGACTGAGTTATCTGACGGGAAAAGTAACTTACTCTAAGTGCCATTTTCTTGAGCTTGTTCATTGCAGTAAACTGCTTCATGCGACTCAAAACTGCAGAATCTAGAGGCTTGTCTGGTGCTGCTCCATCAATTTGGATCCAAGGGTGACCTGCAAAGAATCGGATCATCATCATTAACATTGTGGTAAAAGACCTCAAAATTCACAATGCTGCACTGATTAGAACTCACAAGTCAAAAGTATATTTTGTTAGAGTACATGATTTTAGTGATCAAAATTTTTTTCACTGAATGAGCAACCTTTTTAAAAGATTTGCATCTTAACTATTGAAGGTTTATTGAACAAAACTACTCGAACTTGATATAAGAAATAGACTATGGTATGAAAAATATATGATAGCCAATTAATCAATCACATGCATGCCAAATGAGGTATAAAATTAGGTTGTATGCTGCCTAATAACTTTCATTTCACTGACATAAATCTCAATGGGATAACAGTGCAGAGAAACTTACGAAGAACGTCAAAAGCTGTTAACCGCTTACTAGGGTCTCTGACAAGCATCTTCTTAACCAAGTCTTTTGCACTTTCAGAGATACTAGGCCATGGATCCGATGAGAAATCAAGATCACTATTCAAAATGGCCTCAAATATATCTTGTTCCGATTCTATTACCAAGGATCAAGATAAATGTTATACTATGTTTTGAACCAGGAAACATGTGAAGGAAATATAAATTAAGCAAATAGCTAGATTGGAATTAATATAATGGGTTTGATATCTTAAGAACTCTTACCACCCCAAAATGGAGGCACACCACATAAGAGAATGTACAAGATGACACCGGCACTCCACACATCTGCTTCTGGACCATATCGCTTGCGTAAAACTTCAGGTGCAACATAATATGGACTTCCTACTACATCATTGAAAATGTCACCTGTAATATAAGAGTCTTTGACTGTTAGCAACAAATGCTATGACAATTACCTATGCAGAAATTAGCTTCATGTAACGTCAAATGCATTATGTCGAGGGAAGCTAGCATCAATATACAGGGTGGACATTGGACAATAAATAAAGCCTCTTATGGTAACAATCACAAGAAAAAAATTTCACCTAAAGGGGGGACTATTGTCTAACCCAAAAGTATCTTTGTTCTTCACAATTGAAGTTAAAAGGGAAATTTTATTGATCTGAAAAACCATGGTTGTCAGTATCTTACGATAAGCATGAGTCGTATCTCGATTCGATACACAATTGAACTCAATCGATGTGAATATGGAATCCATAATGTGCATCTATTGTGGACATGAATCTCATTGAATCCCAATTCATTCCAATGAATCACTACCTGAACTTTAATATAGTCAACCTTTTTTTGTCAAATTTGTATAGTCAGTGACATTTAGTTTTTGACTTGAATCTTAAATTATTTTCAAAGTTCATATATGATATACCAACTTATAGTATATCTATGTCACTTGCTTTTACATAAAAATTTAAAATATTTTTAATAGTAATGTATCTTTCGATTGACTATTCGAAAAACCGTTCTTCCATTTCACAATATGAATCTCCATTTGATAACCATAAAAACAAACAATTGAAGATAAAAGAGAATTAACATTTGGACAAACCTGGTTTGAAAAAACAAGATAATCCAAAATCGATTGCCTTAAGGGGAGATTCTTCCTGCTGATTAACAAAGAGAAAATTCTCCGGCTTAAGATCGCGATGCATTACACCAAGAGAATGACATGACTGAATAACACCAACAATAGTCCTTGCAAGTTTCGCCGCCTTTCTTTCTGTATAATGCCCTCTTTCCACAATCCTATCAAAAAGTTCACCACCTGCACACAACTCCATAACAACATGAACAGCAACAGCATCCTCAGAAGCTTCCTTAATCGAAATCACATTCGAACTGCCAGCCAAGTGATGCATAATCTGAATCTCCCTCCTCACGTCTTCCACATCCTCTTCAGTCAACAACTTCCTCTTCATGATTGACTTGCATGCATACTCTTTCCCAGTCGATTTCTCCACACAAAGGAATGTAGTTCCAAATTGCCCTTGTCCTAGCTTTGGTCCTAAAGTATAAAACTCCTTAAGACTAACTGTTTTTCGCTGTAAAACTGAATCTGCTTTTAGCCCTGCACTTGCTAGCCTCTTCATATTGTGAGGTCTTTTTGGTTTTGCAGGTGTAGCAGCAACAGCTTCATTAGTTTGTGGTTTTTGTCGCGGTTTTTGATGATGTTGTTGTTGATGTTGCTGTGGTGGTGGCTTTACATCTTCCTTTTCGATTTTCATTACCGGTGGAGGATTGTTTTGAACAGATTCTTTTGGTTTTGTTGGACTTGTTTTGTGTGCACTATCTTTCTTGGAACGTGACCAGCAAGATGGACTTGGAAAAGTTGCGCGTGATGATGATTCATCCTTTGAAAAAAAGGTTCTCGTTCCAACACAGTTGTTTCCCATCTAACACTAATTACCCCCTATACCAATCATCCTACTGCGTCTATATCGTGTCCATGTCAGATGTCTGTGTCAGAGGTATGTTTGTCCGCGTCGCGTCGCGTCGTGTCACGTGTCCTTGTAATATGCTTCATAGATTAAAACATAGCAAACAACAAAACATATGAAAAAATTCAACCTCAGAAACCTAAAATGTCAAAACCCTAATTCTTTTTTTCCTTTTCAAATTGAAAAAATATATAACCAAAATGAAAGAAAAAGCAAAAATATATTAACATTGTGTTTACCTTATTAGCTTTTGGTGCAATGCAATATTTGATGGTTGCACAAAGCTAGTGTGCAACATGGATATGAAAGTGTGCTATATGAAAGGGTATCAAATCAATGATTTATGGAAGATTTGTGGAATGTTGAATTTTTTTTTTTGTGATAATATAATGTTGAAATTATAGCTGGAGTTAATGGAAAAAACCCGTTATTATATCAAAATCAATGAACACCAATTAAGGAGAAAAATGTGTATATGATTTTGATGATTGAAACAAAGATGGAAACCTTTGAGAGAATTAAAAATGGGAAATGAAGATGAACATTAATGTGACAGAAATTAAGGTTGAAAAATGGAAGAGAAAGAGACAGAAAGTTATACGGTTTTTTCTGTTAGAAAGAATGTTACAAAATTTGGAGAAAACGCGTTAGTGCGTTACCAATAACATTTAAGAAATTGGACGGCTAAGATGGATGGTAAGAGAGGATTGGACGGTTGAGATTTGATTTTATTCGTGATCTGGTAGTTTGTTGTTGATATCTATCTACGTGCAATGCAATCCCTATGTTCACTCCGACGTGCTTAACTGCCGGCTGCCGGCTGTTGCTGCTGATTTTTTAATTCTCTTGTGTTCCCTTTTATTTTTAGTATCTTCAGGACTTGATTAGTATTATTATTATTATTATTTTTGTGTAAAAGGATTTGATTAGTATTTAATTGATTGATATTTTTTTTTGGTGTTGTCCGGGTTTGAACTCCAACCTTACATATATTATGCATTGTTTTCACCAACTGAGCTAAACTCATAGGGACTAATTGATTGATATGTATTGACATGTTGAGATTTTCCTTTTAATATTGTTAAGAAAAATATATTGTCAAAATTCGGAAACTAGTTGAAAATGTGGTTTCCTTAGTTAAGTCATGGATTGTCTCATTTGTTTGTCTCTTCACAAACTCAACTCTAGAGTTGATATAATATTGTTTAAAGATAGTTTTACAATTATGGATAATCATCCCAAATTCTGTAACATCCTGATGTGCAGATGAAAAACTATTCACCACTTTTTTGGCATCAAGTTCAAAATCGATAGGTCCCAAATGTAATTGATGAACCCATTCCAAAGTTGATAACAATCTAAGAGCTTTGTCAACGTGTACCTCACAGACTGGAGCAAACCATTCAGTTTTTGCCAAAACAAAAAGTTCATGTGTCATCCCTTATATATACAAACTCCTATTCTCACTCTATTAGTAAGCTGGGAGAAAGAAACATCAATATTGCACTTAAATCTTCCTTCAGCTAGTTTGATCCCTTCAATCTTGATTGTTTGAGAAACAACCTCTGTAACAGCCCATCTTTAGATAGGATTTTTTTATTTATTATTTATATGTGTTTAATTGTTTACTTGTGTATTTGTCTTGGGGTTAATGGATTTTTAGCCTAAATGGGTATTTTGGTCATTTTTAGGACTGAGGTTTGAGGGTATTCTGGTAATTTGTGAAGTGAGGGTAATTTAGTAATTTTAGAATAAGGATTATTTTAGTATTTTAAGGTGAATAGTTATTTTACTAAGTTAGAGGTAACTAGTGGTAATTACTTTTGGGATGGTAATAATTAGGCGTTTTACTAAGTTAAGTGAGTAGAAATGTAACAACCCGTTTTTAACTAGAATTATTTTATTTATTTATTATATGTATTTATGTGTTCATATGTGCTTATTTGTCTTTGTGTGTATTTGATTTGAGATTAGTGAGTTTTTGGTTTAGAAAGGTATTTTAGTCATTTTGGAGGCTAATGATATTTTAGTCATTTTGGAGGCTAAGGGTATTTTGGTCATTGGCGAGTAAGGCTAAATTAATGATTTTATTAAGAAGGTTATTTTTTATGTTTTAGTGGGAATTGTTATTTTTACTAAGTTACTAATGAGTTAGGGTAATTATTTAGAGACGGTAATTATTCGACGTTTTTGCGGATTAATGAGTAGTAACTTTTTAGAATTAGATGTAAGAGTTTTCAGGCCCAATTAGTATGAGAATTAACCTAGCCCATTTTGGTGGTGTAATTAGATAACTCTTATGAGGAAATTAGGTTAAGCCATTCATTCATTTCATTTCACAAACTTAGAGAGGTAAAGAGACAAAGATTAGGAGAATAGAGAAAGAGCTTGAAGAAGAGAGAAGCTAGAGACTTGGGGTTAGAGAAGGATATTGAAGTCATACCTTGTGACTTTTGAAGCTTGAGGTAAGGGGGTTAGACCTTGCCACAATTAAGCTAAAATTTCATATTTTCAATTATGGGTCAAAAGTGCTTATTTGTGAATTATGACTTTTGTGAATTTTAATGTCAATTTTCGTGCTCTTTATTTGATGATGAATTTGGGCATGTCAAATTGATGATAAACTTGCTATTGTTTGTTTTTCATTGTTGAAGCATGTTGATATGAACACTTTGTTGTTGATTGTTAGTCAATTAATGATTATATGATATAATTGGTGTTGAGTTGTGTTGGTGATAATAATTCATGCATTGGGTGTTGATAAATGTGTAGCTGTGGTTAAGTTGTGGTGACTTTATGATTTTTGTGAAAATGAGTTGAAAATGAAGAAGTTAGATTTTGATGAATTTGAATGAATTAGAATGATAGAATTTTTGCTTTTGATCATTTCGTTTTGGTGAGAAATCGTTTGGGAGAAAAATTGAGGTTTTGAGTAAAAGTCGTCTTTAAGCGCTTTTTTGGATAAATCATTTTGGGGTGGAAGTGATTAAGTTATTTTAAGTTGAAATATCATGTTTTCAGGTATGATTTCATAGGTCTAAATGTTTGGGACGCATTGGCGAAAACAGAATCGAAATCAGACTTGAAAACGAGATTTTACGTGCGAAAAATGCATATAAACGTGTTTCCACTGGCTTGCATAGGTGACATGGCAGTGTGTCTAGGTGACACGACCGTTCCTAAACTTTATGTTTAGGTGGCACGATCGTGTGTACTAATGACACGACCGTACCAGTCCTGCAGTGCGCGGAAACCTCGTTTTTTCTTGTTTTGTGTACTATTAAGTATGCCAATGGTTCCCAAACACCTAAACCTATTGTATTTATGTATAATTGGACTTCTAGGGATGCTTAAACATAGGTGTTCAGAAGGATTGAATTTGGTTTTGAAACAAGTTAAAAATCAGACGAACTTTGAGTTTTTGCGAAAGTAAACGAACCTTGTGAAACTGAAACGCCTTGATTGATTAACTAAGATGTTAGGTAGTATGTAGGGACATTTTTAATGATATGTAAGACCATGGAACTCTATTTTGTGGATAAAATTGAAGTTAGACGATTTTGTGAAAAATAGACGAACTTTACCGAAAATGAGTTTTAGGATCTCAAAACTTGTAAATGGATTGTATTCATGTTTATATGATGGAATGATGATGAATCAATGATGATTAGGTGTTTAATATGATGGATGTCACGATGTTGTTGTTTGTTCGTTGTTTACGTGAAATGTGATTTTGGAACTTCATTGTTTCCTTGACGTGATTGTTGTTGATTATGATTATGATGATGAATTCTTACATGCAAAGTAACGATGTTATTGATGATGAAATGCATGTATGAAAAAAGCGTTAAGGCACCTAAATATTGTTGGAACAAAATATGTTTAACATACATTACCCTTTAGAGTTTTGATGATTAGCAGGGATTAAAAATTGTCAATTGGATATGCTAATATTTGTTTAAGTGTACAGGACCATAGACAAAGTTTTGATATCTTATAAGGTTCTGAAAGAACAAAAGAGAGCGAAGGAATCAACAAGAATGAAGCCTGAAGCATCTGAAGAGAAGTGCTCCTGAAGTGATGACGTCATCAGAAGCAAGTTCATCAGAAGCATTTCATCAGAAGCAATATCACCAGAAGTTGAAGTTCATCAGAAGATCAGAGACTTAAAGCTTCAAAGGCTATTCAATGGATTTAATCTCGTCTAGCATTGCAGAAGATTGAAAGAGTGAAACAACGACCAATTTGAAAGAATTTGAAAGCATTGGATGCTTGTTCTCTCAAGAGCGTTGACAAAGGACAATTGTACGAACTGTACAACCACTATCTCCACTACTCTGAGTGTGTCTCTCCATCAAGACAAGAATAGTAGCTATGCCTGCAACAATGTTCCTTCAGACTAGGAATGCATTTGAAATTGATCCTTCATAGGACAATAACCATATCAGGCAAAAGATCACTGGTGATTTTGATCAGGTTTTCAAACGACTCTTTTTAATGTGTTGGCAATTTCCAACGTATCTTTCACACCTCTATATAAAGGAGTGAAGACCTGCTGGTTGGATATGTAGAAACACACAAAAACAAGACTTATACAACAATTCACAAGTGCCAAACTCTGTTGATATTGTTCTGCATCTAAAGTCACTTAGAATTTCTTATCAAAGTTCATATCTTAGAAATTCTAGAGTCTTAAGAGTATGTATCTGATTTGTATTGTGAACACCACTGATTGTATATCAAGTGTTCAAACTCAAACAAACTTCTTTGTATTTCTGTTTGATTAGAAGTCTCTTGCTTGTGTGCTTGAGCAATAGAAGTCTCTTGCAGTTGTGCTTGAGCATTGGAAGTCTCTTGACTGTGTTCAGGAGCATAGGAAATCTCTTGCAGTTGTGCTTGAGTAATTTGAAGTCTCTTGCTAGTTGTAGCATTGAGCAGTCGTAATCAGATATTACATTCTTAGTGAACTCTCCTTGGAAGTGGAAGGGGGACAGAACTACTTCCGGTTTGTGGAGGGAACCTATATAATTGCTTTGTGTCTTTGTTCTCTCTCTCTCTCTCTCTCTCTCTCTCTCTCTCTCTCTCTCAGTTTTATCCGCTGTATTTAGATTCTGATTATCACTTCAGAAGCTGAACTCTATCTGCTTCTGATCAGTGACTTCAGTAGGAGAAAAAGAAGAAAAAGAAAACACAATTCAACCCCCCTTCTTGTGTTTTTCTCACCTTCAAATATAACTAATAGTTATGGAAATAAAATGAAACTAATAAATAAATTAAGGGATCAAATGTCTATTTTAACAATTGTTTTATATTTGAGTTTTTTGGGTTAATTATTCAGAGCGGATGAAAGTGAGAGCAAACTTAGCAAAACTTCTGACTTCTGAGCATAACTAGACTCTAACCCATGCGATGCACGGGTATCGCACGGGTTTTGAAGAATATAAATATAATATTGATTATACATTCGATACTATGCTATGAAACGACTGCAGAAAGGACAAAAAAATGCAAAAAATACACTAATTTAAGCTATTAACTTTATTTTCTTACCAAATAATATTACCAGTTGTGTTCCTGAATTTCTTCTTTGTTAATAATGAAAAGAAATTGCTATCAGAAAAGGAACCGCTAGGGCATTTGTGACTTAAAAAAAAAAAATTAGTACGGTATATGAATTTTGGAAGCAACAATATATCAATCAAAATGGAAGTGGCTTAGTGGTGAAAGTTGTAAAGAATAGTCATATGGTATGTGGTTCAATTCCTTGCAAAACCTTTTTCTTTTCCATAAAATTTATTCAGACCGCCCAAAAAAGGCGGGATCAGGTTAGGTCAAATTGGCTAACATTTATATATAAAAAGATTATACCAACCACAAACATGCCTTCATCGATACCGAAAGTAATATACGAAAACAAATTACAAGTAAGGTGAAATTTGTGGTTTTTTATTCATTCAACATAAATTTAATGTAGATGATTTGAAGCAAACGATATAATAGCAATAATAAACTTCATCTCACTGTTGAGTGTAGAAAGGGAAGAAGTATTAACAATATTTTCATTAGCTAAGCTATGTTCGCATTCTTGAAGTGCATCAGTAGCATATGCAACATCCAAGCTTATGGTTTCCGAATACTCATCCAACGCAATTTGTAACTAATCAACCACTTTATCGTAATTTAGGGCACATCCTTTGATGGCTTGAGAAGAGAGATACTTTTTCATCATTTCTTTGACTTGATGTTGGGCTTTTGTTGCATTCTCTATTGCCACAATCCTTAAAAATAATCTTGAAAAATTTAGATAATCTTTGGCCGAAGTAATTTGTGGGTAGGCTTCTAAAAGTTTCAGGCAAGGTTGTTCATAGTGGGGGTCTTGCTTAACAGTTTCTTTACATACACTTTTATACAACTTAGGGCTTGATGTTGGTGAAATTGCGTGAGAAATAAAGATCATTGATATGGTGAGCAATAAGGATAAATACGTTGAAGGTGTCATTCTTTCTTTTGTTAAAATGATGATGGACGATAATGTTTCTTTATGGTATTCAAACAATTACCATTTTATTTAATTCTTTCAATTTTCCCAAATGAGCGAGATGCTAATTTAATTTTTTGGAAAATGTTAACTTGTGTGCTTTAAGGCTTTGTTTGAGAGTTTAGAGAGAAAAAGGAATGAAAGAAAGACTTTGGGGTGTGAGGAATTTTTCATGTTTTTTGAAAGCGTATTGTTTTAGAGAGTGATAAATTAATGTTTTTTATTAATATATTTTTAATTTTAAGAGTATTATAACAACACAGTTTAAATTTGAATAATTCATATAAACCCTCTAAAACCCCTCCCCAATACAATTTTTTAGTTCCCCAAATGAGGAGGATTTTATATTTTGAAGAAAAATAAGCCCACCAAAACTTCTTCTCCCAATGTCCTCTATTTCTTCCGCTTATCTCTTCCTTTTTTTCCAAACCCTCTCCTCCCTTCCCCTCCGAACTCGCAAACAAAGCTACGGGCAAAAGATAAGAATCTAAATATAGAATTAAAAAATAAATGTTGTATTGAAAAGATAAGTTTTTAAGCTTTTAAAATTATGAATGCACAATTTCCAAAATTAAATTTATACATTTAGTTTTTTATCTTGTGCCCTTAGGGCACAAGTTAGCGAGACCCTTTTCAATTATGTTTCAACTACCTTGTATTCGTTGATTATGAATGAAATGAATTAATTTGCCTTTACTCAAAAAAGAATTTGTTAATGTCCTCCATCAAAAGACAAATCATTCTAGAGAATTTAAGTTTGATTTTTATGTCGAATAACTTTTGGTCAAACTATCCTTTAAAAAAATAAGTATTGGTCAGACAATACTTTTTTTGTCAGTTTATTGAATTATATTTATCTTACGGTCGAACTCCACATTAACAGGGATCTCCTAAGAATATGATGATTATCACTAAATCAATATTATTTTGCAGTAATATTTAAATTCTACTTGATTTTTTTCTAAAAAAAACTACAATTTTATTTTCGTTAAAACTATTTATTTGTTTGTTCATTCTCTTTTGTTTTTTTTGTTTTTCATAGGAGTTATTTTTTTTAAGCCATTTTGAAAGGATTTTTTATTCCTTCTCTGTTTTCTTCGTACACCGTCCCTAACATTTGTGTATGTCAAATGCAGAAAACATGAGAGCATTGTTAAAAATCAAACTCCGATCCTATGATTCCTATTTCCTTTCACATTCTCATAATGTTTTTCATCTTTCTACATTCTCAAATTCATCAATACTTTCACATTCTCACAAAACAACACAACAACTTTCCAACTCAGACATTGAACCCTCACGTGCACTTTTCAACGAGATTACTGAGATTTTAGGTTCTGATACTATGATCCATGATAATTCCCCATCTGGGTTTTTGTTTCCACTCGAAATTCGTGAGACCCAGTTGGGTTTTAAGGAGAAACATGAGTGCACTGAACCTGTTTGTGAAAATGCCGTAGAGAATGTGGTACTTGATAAAGACGAAAACTTTCCGGTTTTGGAAGATACCCAGTTGGTTAAAATGGAAGAAGAAGATATTTGTCGAATGGTGGGTGAGATTATGGAAATAATTCGAGGTGAAAATGGTTTGGTTTCTATGGAAGAGCGATTAGAAAATATGGGTTATTGTGAATTGAATGTTGAGGTTTTTGATAGAGTTTTGAAAAGGTGTTTTAAAATGCCGTATTTGGGTTTGAGGGTTTTTAATTGGTTGAAGCTTAAAGATGGTTTTCGTCATACGACACAGACTTATAATACCATGTTGTGTCTTGCCGGAGAAGGTAAGGAGTTTGGGTTGGTGAAGAAGTTTGTGGAGGAAATGGATGAATGTGGAGTTCAAAAGGATGTTAATACGTGGACCATTCTTGTGTCTCTTTATGGGAAGGCGAAGAAAATCAGTGAAGCTTTGTTGGCTTTTGAAAATATGCAAAAGTGTGGCTGTGAACCTGATGCAGTTTCATATAGGACGATCATTCGTTTGCTTTGCAATTCGGGTAAGGGTGATATTGCTATGGAGTTCTATAAGGACATGGTCAAGAAGGACATTGTACTTGATGATGTAAGGTTGTATAAGATACTTATGAACTGTATGGCAGAATCAGGAGATGTTGCAGCTGTTAGTTTGCTTGGAAATGACATGACTCGGTTGTGTCTTATGCCGGAAAACAGTGTTTTTGGGTGTATGCTTAAGAGCTTTTGTATTTCTGGTAGGATTAAAGAAGCTTTGGAATTGATTCGTGACCTCAAATATAAAGATGTAGTTCTTGAACCTGAATATTTTGAGACCTTAGTGAGAGGGCTGTGTAAGACAGGAAGAATTTCAGATGCTTTAGAAATTGTTGAAATTATGAAGAGAAGGGACATTGTTGTGGGGAACATTCAAGGGATTATCATAAATGGCTATTTACGGAGAAACGATGTTTGCATGGCACTTAATGTGTTTCAAAGCATGAAGGAATCTGGTTATGTGCCTGCAGTTTCCTCATACACAGAACTGGTACAGCATCTCTTCAGGTTGAGTAGGTATGAAGAAGCTTGCATGTTGTATGATGAGATGCTTGGAAAAGGAATTAAACCAGATATCGTGGCCATAACAGCCATGGTTGCAGGCCATGTTTCACAAAATCGTATATCCGAAGCCTGGAAAATTTTCAAGAGTATGGAAATCCAAGGCATCAAGCCTACATGGAAGTCGTATTCGGTATTTATTAAGGAGCTTTGCAAGGCTTCAAGGACCGATGACATTGTCAAAGTATTGTATGAAATGCAGTCTTCAAAGATTGTAATCAAAGATGAAGTATTCCGTTGGGTTATAACTTACATGGAAACCAAGGGGGAGTTTGCTTTAAAAGAGAAAGTTCAGAAGATGCATACAACATCTAAACTCAATCCTGAAAATTTTGAGGAGTCTGAAAAACGAGTGTCATTGACAAATGAGGTGGAAGAAGATAGAGGAGTTGACCAACCAAAATCAGAAAAGGTAGACTGCTCATTACTAATTCCACTTCTCAAGACTTACAGTGAGCAAGATGTTCGCGATGTCTGTAGGATTCTTTCATCCTCTCTAGATTGGTCTTCAATCCAAGAAAAGTTAGAGATAATTAACATCGAGTTCACCTCAGAATTTGTTACGGAGATATTGCAAATCTGTAGTATGCATGGCTGCTCGGTGCTAAATTTCTTTTCGTGGGTGGGAAAGAGACCTGGCTACAGACACACCACAGAATCATACAACATTGCAATCAAAATTGCAGGGCGCGGGAAAGATTTCAAGCACATGCGCAGCCTGTTATATGAAATGAGAAGAAACAATTATCCAATAACATCAGAAACATGGACGATCATGATAATGATTTACGGCCGAACAGGTTTGACAGAGATGGCCATGAATTGTTTCAAAGAGATGAAAGATGGTGGTTATAGCCCAAGTAGGAGTACATACAAGTATCTGATCATCACCTTATGTGGGAGGAAAGGAAGGAAAATTGATGATGCTCTCAAAATATACGGTGAGATGATTAATTCCGGACATGTCCCAGACAAAGAACTGATTGAAACCTACCTTGGTTGCTTATGTGAAATGGGTAGGATCGTAGAGGCTAGGAAATGCATAGATTCACTTCAAAGATTCGGCTACACGATCCCTCTTAGCTACTCGCTGTTTATAAGAGCTCTTTGTAGAGCTAGAAAAGTGGAAGAAGCGTTGAAATTAATTGAAGAAGTTGGTGCAGAGAAAACTAATGTTGAAAAGCTAACTTATGGAAGTATTGTACATGGTTTGTTACAAAAAGGTAAACTAGAAGAAGCATTAACCAAGGTGAATACAATGAAACAAGAGGGAATAACACCTACAATACATGTTTACACATCTTTAATAGTTCATTTCTTTAAAGAGAAACAAGTAGAAAAAGCTATTCAGATATATGCGGAAATGCTAGAATCGGGTTATGAACCAAATGTTGTTACATATTCTGCACTTATACGTGGATACATGAACGTGGGGAGGTATAATGATGCATGGAATGTGTTCTACCGTATGAAGTTTAAAGGACCATTTCCTGATTTTAAAACATATTCTATGTTCCTTTCTTGTCTTTGCAAAGTTGGAAGATCTGAAGAAGCAATGAGACTTATTTCTGAAATGTTGGAGAGTGGGATTGTTCCTAGTACTATTAACTTTAGAACAGTTTTTTATGGGTTGAATAGAGAAGGGAAACAAGGTTTAGCACGTATTGTGTTGCAACAAAAATCAGAACTTATTAGAAAACGCAAGCTCATAACTTGATTTATTTTGAAGGCCTTTGGAAGTTGTTGGATTTATGTTATTTTAGTTTCTTTATGGTTTTGAGTACCAACAATGGTGGCTGGGAGAGTCCAATTTTAGACGGGCATTAATTTTGTTTTTATTTTTTGTATTGTAAATATTAAAATTTAAATTGATAAAAGGAATTACATTCTATAATAAAAAAAATTAAAATTATGTAACAAATATCTTGAAATTCCTCTAAAACATCATAGTTCTATGTCCTTGATGATAAAATCAATTGTTATAATGAGTAGTTTTTGTTAGGTCAACTTGATATAAAGTAGTTTGATAGCATCTTGCAATTAGTATAGGAATTAGTAATGTGTGGGAGATTTTTAATTGTGAGCCTTTAAAGTTTAAACTGTGATGATGTATTTGTTAAACTATGATAGCGTGGTGGGTGCAATGGTGGATGTTGCTCAATGATGGCAGTTGTAAAGAATTTCTCAAGGTATAGGTGGCTGAAAGAGTACTCAATGTTAGGAGCAGTTGTGTTATATTCTAAAATAACTGCTAAGAGGTTTTAAAAAACTGAACCAAAACAATGAACTGTAACTGTATAGTAGCTTATAAATGTCAAATCACACACTGCCTACCCAAGGCAACTCAATTATTGGGCACTGCTATATATCGCGAGAAAGGGAATCAGGAAAATTCATGAGAATGTGTATCTTTATTTCAGAATTGCACTTATAATACCTCAGACAACTTTCAATAGTCAATAGGCACAATACACAGCTCAAGAGCCAACGGGATAGTTTTGGGAAGCTTATTTTCGCAGGATCTAGCATTATCCTCTCTTATTTGATAATAATGAAATTAATTATTCTATTGTTTCAGAAAACATCAAATTGTATAACCAGATATGAATGTTTTGCTATCCTCGCCGCAAAACACATAGGATCAAAGTGTTGCAAATTCCCTAGGTGAGGAAAATACATACATATAACTTTAATGAATACATAAGTGTTGCTTTGTTGCATGCAGAAGCTGAATGAGTGTTCATGCTAGGGATGTGGCTCATGGTGTGTGACAACATGTAAACTTCAACACTAACACATGCATAGCAAAGCCGTAAGGTCCATTGATACAAATGATGTAATCAAATGGTTATTTACTCAAAGGCCACTTCATTGGACTCGATGAATCAAATTCTTCGTACTGATCTACCATTTGCCCTCGGAGGAATAGCTCCATGTTGGAAGCCTACACCAACATATTATCAATAATAATACGAAAATAAATGAATTTGAGGCACAATTACAAGCAGGGACAGCTTAAGATAAACGATTCAAAAAATTTCAAAAGTAGTAGTGAACTAGAGAAACAATATATAAGTAGAAGCATCAGGGGTTGAAAGAGATGTACATTTTATTCTGAAAGCCTTGATTCATAAAAGCCAGAACAAGCATAACAGTAACGATATCCTGAGAAATGATGATTAATAATAATGTCAGAAGAGGTACAGCAATGAATAAATAACCTAATAAATTTAGCATCAAAAAGGAAAAGACAGTTTAAAAGGTTATTGGACCAAACATTTTATCCCACACTTTTTACAAAGATATTATTGCACAATTGCACATCCCACATTTAATATTTACCAATCACATAAAATATGTTGGTATTAGATAAAAATAGCTACCATCCCTTTATCATTGTTTCAAAAATCTAATGTCTAAGTAAGCATATATAACTTTTAAACTTAAGCTTCAATTCTTTTCGAATTTCGTATTTTTGATTCTACAAAGTATGGTGTAAGGAATGAGCCAAAAGAAAATTATTACATTACCTGTATCAAAGCTTCTTTACAACTTCCTCGATTACACGAGTATAATAAATCATTCTCCTAATTGCATTCTTTGCTTCTTCAAAGTTGCGCTTTTGAAAAGCATCAGCGAAGGCATTAGACCAACTTTGCATTTTCTCCTGCATCTGGATGAACATTCAAAGGATGATTGAAGAAACAACATCAAAGGAATCATAATTCAAATTCTGTATCTGAACTGATTATGCAATCTCTGTGCAGCACTTATGCCTTACGAAATAGAATTTTCAAGCATACCTCAGAGCGAATGTGATTCAAAGCCTCAGAGTTAGTTGCTTCTTCAACTGCTTCCCTGATTTCCATAATCTGCAGGAAATTTAAATAACAGAATAGGATTAGAGTGGAGGTTAGATTTTCCTTTTGTAGAAGAGTGAAATATGAGAAAAGAGATAGAAAGCAATATGCATAGATAGTTTACCATTATCCTTACCAATTAAAATCCAGAGTCCTATTTTATGTTCGGGCAAAAGGAAGCGAATTTATTTGAGACAACAACAACAACCAAGCCTTATCCCACTAAGTGGGGTCGGCTACATGGATCAAATGACGCCATAGTGTTCTATCATAAACCAAATTTTGATCCAACTCATTGACCTCTGAATCCTTTCTAATGGTTTCTCTAATAGTTTTCCTAGGTCTTCCTCTACCTCTTTTAACTTGACTCTCCTCCATTTGATCTACTCTTCTGACCACGGCATCTACGGGTCTTCTCTCTACATGCCCAAACCATCTAAGCCTATTTTCTACC
>Ga0228710_1007040_pt1 | contig 16795 bp, 8 predicted proteins | sample MedpolnodulmetaG_FD_177995 | JGI IMG/M metagenome (GOLD analysis project Ga0228710, IMG submission 177995) | Root nodule microbial communities from Medicago polymorpha collected in Santa Monica, California, United States - pink nodules | ecosystem: Host-associated > Plants > Roots > Nodule... | reverse complement strand
TTTCTCCTTATTGCTACTCATGCTAAGCCTAAGCCTGGTAAACTCAAATTGATGAGTGTGAATTCTCTCAGGACCGTTGTAAAAATAATCATTATTGTCACTTTAAAAAATACACATTTTTCCCTTCCCCAATTAAAAAAAAAAAACTATGAAAAAAGCAAACATGTACAAGCCTATTTTGATGTATATATGCATGTAGTTTTCCCAAACTCCAAAATTAATAGTTAGCTTTAATATTTAACTGTTAATTGTTTGCCTTTAAGAAAAAAATAATGTAAATTTTTAAGTTTGGGGGCATTTTGCGCATAAGTGCAAAACTTCAGGGGGATATTTGCAAAACATCACGTTTACTAACAGAAAAATTTGACGGAGGGGTAAATTGATTAACGTTGTGAAATTTCAGGGGGGTGATTGAAGTTTTGTTAATTTCAGGGGGTAATTAACGAAACTTACAATTTCAGGGGGGTAATTGCCTATTTACTCTTGAATATGACAAATTCAACTTTGAATTATTTAAGTATGATTATTTTTTTGGGAAATAATCTATGAGAAGTTGAAAAATATCGACATCCTTGTATTAAATTTTAATTAATAAAGTGTTGTTTATTTATAGACTAATCAAACTTGATTCTAGCATAAGAGAGTTAGACTAGCACAGTGTAACAAATTGTTATTTAAACTCTGTCTGATTTAACATATATTTTTTTGAAAGATATATAATTTTGTCTCATCTAACATATATTATTTCATATAATCAAAAGAGAAATTTTATTAACTTAGGAGTATAAAGGATACACCGCCCCAAAGTAATCATACGATCATACAACACATTTTCTTAAAATATAAACTAACAACTAGTTAAACATCTCAATAAACAATTAAACCAATCAAAATGCACCATTGAAGACTTCCTATCGGCCCTATCAACAAACTAGCTCCAAGACACCAATTCAATTTGAGATATTATCGAATTATGATATAATGCGCCTTCTTGAAAAGAAAAGAAATATCTGACCCGACCAAATACGCCAAAAAACAATCACCTAGATAAGAAAAGTGAGTTACCTTGTTGAATATTTATTACGGGTATTTTTGACCTTGTTTTTTCTGGCTTTGGATGAATGTGATGAGATGGGGGATGATGACAGAAAGGATAAGAGAGAAGAACTAGAAGAACACATGAACAACAAGTATCACTTGCTTGGTTACAAGTTAAAATATTTTTTTTAAGCACACACATCAAAATACATATTATTTGATTATTTAAAAAAATACTTATTATTCAATTCAATTTATTCACCCGCTTATGTGTGTTCCAAAATCCATTTTATATAGACCTGTGACCAAGTACATATTTCTGCTTGAACATTAGATGAACATGTATTGTTTACGTTTTGAATCTGTTTTAATGTGTTGTTATTGTTATTTTTTTGTTTTTTTTAAATAAACAAAAATAATAAAACCCACATGGATTTGATAAATATGAAAACAACTAAATCAACATGCCACATAGACATATTCTATGACACATGTTAAATGAAAGATCAAAAGTAAAGAATCTAACATGTCATGGATGGTTTTTTTTTTATAATTTGGACCAAAATTGAGTTCGAGCAACAATCCAGAGACTAAAATAGGTATTTTATTTATTAATTTTTGTTTGGTATAAAAGAGGGTCCAAGACGCAAAAGAAAAATTAAGAAACTACTTAAATATCTAGTTTCTTCAAAAAAGAAACTATTTAAACATTTCGAGTATACAAACCCTAAAAGTATCATCAAAAAGTAATTTATGAAACTCACCAAGTATAGTCTCCACAATAGTACAACTTAAAGAATCTAGAGATAGACTAAAATTGGTCAATCAATTAGCACAAAGATTGTATTCCCTTCAAGAGACTAAAGGAGGTATTAACCCAATAAAATAAATGGTAAACTATAATTAATAATAGAGTTAACAAAAAAAATATAACAAAAAAGAACAAGTATATATTAATACAACATATTCTACAAGTACAAATACAACATATTCTATAAGTACAACTAAAACAACAATCGTAGAGTATTGACAAGTTTGAACCCGTTATTCTCCATTTCTCAACATTTAAAATGTGTTTATTTCACTGTCAGACTCTTAAAAACTAAAATAAAAATTAATAAAAAAGTTATCATATTTAGAATAGTGTAAGTATCTAAAATTTATATTATATTATTCTTAGCATGTCTTCCATCTCAATTGTTGACTAAACACACACGTTTTTCATATCATTAATCCTTAATAGGTAACTACTATTTAAAAACACTTTTAAAACGGGCGAGTGTCATCTAGAAGTCCTAGCTCAACTGGAAAAATGCCGAAATTGTTAGGCCGGATGCCATGACCGGGGTTCGAACCCCGGTACCTCCACTTGTGTGTGTGAGTTTATAATGGCTTTGCCATTTCGTCTATCTACCAGAAAAAGAAAAAAAAAAGGGCGAGTGTCTGAGAGCAATCAGCAGGTGTCTAAAAAGCAATTGTCATCCAAATACAGTATGAATCGTGGATCCGAGCCCAATAGAAGTCATCATCGTGTTCGTGTAGATTTTGTGTTCTCTTCTTCTGCTTTGGTCTGAAGCTGTTTCTCTAACCAACCCCAAAATTGCGATGATCGGCACCACCATGTTTAAGAGGAATTGGAATTGCGCTACGTTATATTCCAGACTCGTCAATTCCTCTTCTTCGTCTCTTCACAACTTCACTCATATTCGTTCCACCTTCTCTTCTTCTTCTTCTTCTTCATCTTCTTCCAATCTTCATCTCTCTCCTTCTGTTGCCGCCTCTAAATCCACTGATCTCATCTCTCTCGCTCGCCACTATGGAAACTGCTATTCCGAACTCTCCAAAGCTCGTCTCAGGTGAACCTTTCACTTTTATTTATTGCATTTCATAGTAATTCATTTTTACTAATTGTTTTGAAACTAAATTGTAGTTTGCTCGTGGTTGCAACATCTGGGACTGGATTTGTGTTGGGGAGTGGGGGTGCCGTCGATTTCTCCATGCTTTCCTATACTTGCTTAGGTACCATGATGGTTGCTGCATCTGCTAGCACTTTAAATCAGGTTAGATTTTTATGACAACATGGACTTCACTTACTATATACTTATCCATCATATGTTTTAATACGGCATCTGTGAACTTAATTCTGGAATGATTCAATGAAATATACTAAATAGGGGACTGAAATATGTATGTATGAGGAAATAAAATGGTAGTAAATTGATCACTGTTACTCATTTCTGGCTTTGTGATTTGTAACTATTGTAGAAATGTTGGTTGAAGTTCAGCTGAGGTGGTTTGAGCATGTAGAGAGATGACTTGTGGATTCTGTAGTAAGGAGAGTAGTTAAATCACTAGAGATAGAGGAAGACCTAGATTAATGAGTTGGATAGGTATATGATATATGGTAGAACATTATGGCAGCGTTTGATCCTTGTAGCTGACCCTACTTAATGGGATGATGCTTGGTTGTGGTTGATGTTTTGTTTGTATATGAATTAGGAAAGACAGAGGAATGGAAAGGGAGGATAATCCCTGACTTTGTTTAGGTGAGTATCTTTGGAGGGGAGAGGAGAGGAGAATACTTATGAGTAGTATTTTCTTTGTTTTGAGAATTTTATTATAAAGAGATGAAAATGATTTGTATATTTATTCAAAACTCTCCCAAATCCTCCCCCATTGAGTTCCCCTGGAGGGTTTTAGTCCAATGAAGGAAAATAAAGTACTCTCACTTAGTCCCTTCCCCTTCCTTTTTTCTCATCCCTCCAAATTCTCAAACAAAACCTTAAATTTTTTTATCAACATTTCAACATAATTAGATCTATTAAATGGTTGTGCCTATTTTAGGTGTTTGAGATCAAGAATGATGCCATAATGAGGAGAACGAGTCAAAGACCATTGCCCTCGGGACGCATAACAGTACCTCATGCAGTTGGCTGGGCATCCTCTGTTGGTTTGGCTGGCACAGCCCTACTAGCAACGCAGGTAGTGAATTTGCTTACTTCATTGATTGTATGTTTTTCTTGTTTAAACCGTAAACCTCAAATGTTTTTCTTACAAAATGCTTTATGTGCTTTGAGATGTGGAACTAACATTGTAGCTTTATGACAAGGTTGTTCCAGACTAATATGTTAGCTGCTGGGCTTGCTGCTTCCAACCTGATTCTGTATTCATTTGTATATACGCCATTGAAGCAGATTCATCCCGTAAATACATGGGTGGGGGCTGTAGTCGGTGCTATTCCACCACTTTTGGGGTAATTGTGTACAAATTTCCTTTTGTCTCTTTCTTATGCATTGCAAATGTCAGAGTTCTTGAGTGATTTAATCTTTGAACCATGTGATATCTAAAAACTAAATTCCCTTTGAAATTAAGCCGTTCCGCCCTAAATGGTTGTTGAGAGTAGGGGGTTTTGGAACCTTAAAATAATAATAGGTCCCTTTCAAAAGTTCATCAAAGCACACAAATTGGAAATATTTACCTATCCTTGTTCTGTTACTGTAGTTTCTCGTTTTCTATACATGTAAAAGGAAATTAACGAAAAGGTACATGGATATTTTGTTTTTCTAATGTATAGTTAGTGATATGGAAGCCTCTTGTTTCATCTCACTTATCTGATGAAGAAGAGAGCGCACTCCCAAAAGCCAGGCAGCTAAAGGGGTAAAACCTCTACTTTAAACCCTGAATCAATATGGGAGGAGTCATCTTCTTGTGTCAGTATCATCTTATGTTACAGACTCCTTTCTGCTTGTGCGCATATCCAAAACCTACGTACTACTCTGTCATGATTGAGTATGTTTATATATATTTTGACTGCTTGATGTCGAATATATATCTTATACATTTCTTCCTGTGGTATGGATACTCCAATTTTTCATTCTTATAATCTTTGTTCGAGTTTCTGTTGCTTAAGAAGAATTTTATTTTGCTGATTTATTGAACTTTTCTTTCTCAAAGTGTTATTACTTTTAGTATTAGACAATTGGTCAAAGATTTATTTTAGATCTTGTCCACCACTTTAGGATGGCTGTAGCCAGATTAATGTGCTGTATGCTGAATGTGGAAGGATATATAACTCAACACTGAACATCCTGAAAATGAGCATTTGGCTCCTCTGAAGTGAGAGCTTGCTTTTCATGGTAAACTAAGATAATTCAAGTATTGATATGAAAATCAACGGTTAATATTCAAATATAATTTGATTGCTATGCATTTGCATGTAATATCTACCATTAAGTTATTCATCTACAGTTGAGCTTATTTACTTCGTCTCAACTCACTTTAGATGAGCTGAATCCCAGTCTGTTTTTCCCATGTATGGGCACATGCATGTACATTTGAGCTGTCCCTCACCTTTTTTGTGGGTTATTTTCAGATGGGCTGCAGCTTCTGGTGATATTTCACTAAATAGTTTGATTCTTCCAGCTGCTTTGTATTTTTGGCAGATACCACATTTTATGGCCCTTGCTTATATGTGTCGCGAAGACTATGCTGCGGGAGGGTATGCTCATATATCTTTGTTTATATAGTGATGAAGTTTTGTTTCATGCAAATTATTTTGAAATTATAAGGACCCGAATCCAGTTTGAACAAGGGCACCAAATTTCCAAATATAGAAACCTACAGTTTAGTTTAACTGAATTCATGTTATTAGTTGGCGCACGAATAACATTTTTTTGGGTAGCACTACTTTTTATACTGATTAAAAATGAATGATGTTGCACTGGTTGCTGCATTTGGCTTATGGTCTACACTCTACACCACAATATTTTTCATTCATTTAGTGATGGTCCAAACTATACAGTCCTTTACCTATTCACATGTTTGGTGCATTGCAAATTTAGGTTTAAGATGTACTCTCTTGCTGATCCATCTGGGCGGAAAACAGCATTGGTGGCTATGAGGAACTCCATATATCTAATCCCTTTGGGTTTCTTGGCATATGATTGTGAGTACATGTTTTCTTCTACTAGAAATGTCTTGATGAACATTTTATCTTAAGTTTCTTTTATCTCAGTTATCTGGTGCAAGTATTGATTACATCAATATGATTTTAAATTCAAAATCCCATGAAGAAATCTATCCTATTTAAGATTATGGCCTATGAAATTTATGGAGCTGTATGGATTTTAAATTAAAAAAATTATAATATTAAAATGTTTTTAACTTCAATCAAATCAAAAGGATAGCTTCCTTTTTGAATTTCAAGCCTTTTTGCTCATGGGCCATGGCCGTGAGATTAGATAGAGACAAGACAACAATGAAAATTGAATCCTGTGTGTTTAATTTTGTAATAATGTTAGTTTGTTCTTAAAGACATTTATTATACACAGAACCTTTGAACTTATATATGAAAAAGGTTGTTTACAAGACTCTGAAACAGGGATATACAATCACCATTTGAATTGGATTTCTTTAAGCGGTCGATTGAAATACTAGAACGTTTCAGTTTTTATTTAATATGAACAAAAAATGAATGTTTTGATCACAATGTTTTGAGACTCATGTTTCTGCCCATGTAAACAGGGGGTGTGACTTCGGGATGGTTTTGTCTTGAATCCACTGCACTTACACTAGCAATAAGCGCCGCAGCGTTTTCGTTCTATAGAGACCGTACTAAGGAAAGAGCTCGGAGAATGTTTCACGCTAGTCTTCTTTATCTCCCCGTTTTTATGGCCGGGCTTCTAATTCATCGCCGCACGGATAACCAACACTTCTTAGAAGTCAATGCAGAGGGTTTTATGAAATCCTCATCGTCTGTGGAAAATTCAGAGATGGATGATAATAATGGTAACCAAAAGATCAAGGGCAGACAAGGGACCCGAGCACGTCCACCTGTAGCATATGCTTCCATTGCACCTTTCCCGTTTTTGCCTGCTCCTTCATACGACGTTGTTTGACATTTATCATGGGTTCAGATCTTGCATGACTACATTTTTCTTATCATGTTTTGTTTGGTTGATTTGATATATTCATTGTAATTGTTTTTTCAAATGGCCTTTAAAGCCAATAAGGATTTTGCGTTGAGAATGAAAGAAGTATATAATGTGAAATAAAGCATAGTACTCTGTATTTTGCACAAATATGCTAATAGTAGTTATTTTTCTTATATTTTTCTCTCCTCTTGCTTTTCAAGTCTTGTCCCCCTCCCCTCATATTTTCAGTTTAATATTTGTTTATGGGAAGGAAAGATGCAAGAAAACTCCAAGAAGCCAGAAAATACCATCATAAAGCTGCAAAGTATGCATGAGCATCAGAGTCTCAAAGATAGAAAAGGCTGACCCCAACACAGTGCAAAATTGTTCTAAACTGTCTTGTCGTCTGTGAAGGAAGACTTGACTATACTGGCCTGGCAAATTCAAAGGAAGCTTCCCACTGCAGTACATGGACCACTTTGTTTCCTTCTCTATGGTTCAAAAGATAGCCACAGGGACTTATTTGATACGAAAGAGTTTAGAGTTAAATATGTTTTTGGTCCCTGTAAATATGTTTCTGGAAAAATTTTAAGGGACTAAAAAAAGTTGAAGGAAAATTTTAGAGGGACTAAAACAAAAGGTTGGTATATTTATATGGACCAAAAACACATTTAACGTAAGAGTTTATGGTACCTGTCAATCATTGAACATTTCATCAAAGCGAATGCAGCCGTTCTTTTGGATGTCACAATGCATTCCTTACCAGACAAAAGCCAACTTCTACGACACACCATTTGTCCCATGCATAACAAAGATACTGAGACTATTGAGCAACTCAAGCCAAGTCACTCAAGTCTCAACTCAAGTATTACTGTTTTCGATAGCCACAACTTCATTTTGAGCTCATGAACTAGCTAATAATATAGAAAAATGTTAACAAGAGTCCTTGACAAGTTTTAAAATAAAATTTTTATCTTATGATCTGTGTATCCAACAAATTGAAACATTAAAAAACATTTTTACATGAAAGTTATCGATTGTTTCTATTTTTCAATCTAACTATTATCACAAAACTAATTAACAAGACCTAATAATATATATTACAAAAAGTTTGATATATTTACGGGATCAAACATATTTAACCCTAATAAATATATTGTTTTGCCAACGGTAAATGCAAGTGCTGCCTCAAAAATCTTGCAATAAATTTGTGCCTAAACTATGATTTCGCAAGTATTAACTAATTTTGCGTAACCATTCATCCTCATCACTATATTCTAAGGGACCTGATTTATTTTGAAAGCAATGAAAACCACGGTTTTGTAGGCCATTAGACTTTTAGTTAGAAGTTATCGTTTGAAAATATAACTCAAATATAATTTCAGAGGTCGAACATGCACCATGAATCCCATGGTGGTTGTAGAGAGCTTCAAGAATAGTAGACTGTTCATAAAGTTTGATGGATGCTTTCCAAGGGCATATTCTTGTTGCAGTGGAGATACACCCTAAGGTCTTGATGCTTCCAATTGCACCGATTGTGGTTGAAAGTGAGATAGAAGAGTAACCATACAAACAAAATGTAATCTAAAGGACCAATTTGAGGAGAGAAAAAAAAAAGTGTTAAACTTAAAGACCGCAGGCGTAATTTTGCCTAAAGAATATATCTTGCATACCGTGCTACTAGCATGGTTTTGTTTGTCAATAACTACATCATAGAATGTAGAGGGAAAAGAAAAAGTACTCTATAAAATGAAGAAAATCATTCAAGGCTCGATTATTTTGTATCTCATTCTCATGGGGCAATTTTCTCCTATAACTACAAATGCATACAGCTACTAAATTGTACGCGTTATGCAAAACTTGTTGAATTTTATGAAATTAATCTACTTTACAATGGTTGAACACCTCCTATAACTACAAATGCATACAGCTACTAATTAGAGACAAGAAAAAAACATTTTAAAAAAAAAAGTATGTTTCATAAAGAAAAAAATCTTCACCATATATAACATAGAAATAGATTAACGATTAAGATCAAATTTAAGTGAAACATTATTTATTTTTGGAAAATACTAACGAATTTCTCCCGACTCAATCTGTCTCATTACTCAGACCATCTCCCTGGATACATATTCGTATACTTAAACAATCAAGTATCCTTAATATCCCCTAAGTTGTGAGTACAGGTAACTGAAATTGGCCAATAAAACTCCACGTGTGTTAATAATTTGAAGTTTTGACTCATATTTTTGCTAACACATATAAATCGTTCTGCTAGTTGACCACAGATAAAAAAAGTTGTTGAAGAAAACTTTGAACATATATATAATATATAAATGAGTCTGAAGCATTGTTGACACTAGGTGTTAAATTTACTATGCTTAAACTTTCAATAACTTTTTGAAGGAAATCAATTTATGTCCCGATTTACATTACATGCATTGAGCTTGAACTTGACCAACAATCTCCCTTTTCCTTTGATATCAATATTAGATGCTTCACTCACAGTTAACAAAACTTGTTGATCCTATGAATCTCCTCTAAAGTACAATGCCTTGCTACAGCTAAAATATCCACCATTGATCGTTTCTTACATCTCCCTTTACGCTTTCTGCATTTATCCTTCATTGCCTTGGATGACACCAATGATGGAAGCCTTTTGCGACTATGAATTGATGAACTTGGAAGGGTGAACGTTTGATCAGCTGATCCAGACAATTTAGCATAATCACTGCAGTAGTTAGATTCCTTAGTGACTGATTTGTATGATCCTTCTCCTCCATGAGACAACAAATCACATTCATTTTTAATATTGTGTTGGTTCTGCTTAATGACATGTTGTTGAACTAATTTAGTTTTGAAAAACTCAGTTAAATCTTTAGTATCATGATCATTTCGTGAATGTTGCAACAAGTTGGAACAACCTTTCAGTGATTCAAATGGTGGCAATATATCTTTGAGACCATGGTTCAGACATATTTTCAGATATTTCTCAGGAAATGGCCAGCTATGAAAGATACTTTTGTGACGAGAAGCAAGAACATAACGTCTGCAATATTATAACTCTTCACATGTCAGTAATTAATTGTGATAAAGTGAAAAATCCTAACAAAAATTCAACATGAATAAGAATTGTTTGACACACCATTGAAAAGGAGAGATATGAAACAAGAAATAGATTGTGAGAAAATTGAAGCACAAAAAGTGTAGTAAAGTGAGAAGGTGTGATAAGTATATTCATTTATTTATAAATAACAATCCTTTCCAAAAATCTAAATAGTTTAATAAAATTCATAATATTGAAATTAAATGCAAAGAAAGAATTAAACAAAGGGAATTGAACAAAAAATAATAATCCTAATTTGCGTTCAAAAATTGTAGATAAGGCACTAAATATCTTAGAAATGCGAGATACATTAAATCAAGAGATATATCCAAATATAGAACATGCAATAATGACATAATTTGAAAGTGAAAATAAAATAACAACAAAACCTTGTTATAATTTGAAAAACATAAGTCTATATATATTTATAGTAACATTAATTTTAAAGCATGTTGGAAATGGTACCTTATTGAGAATGAGAAGGGTTTATCATCTGCTTCCGAACCCGTTTGTTGTAGAACCGTAGGTAGGTTTTGTTGTTGCTGTGACATAATAAATTACCAAAAAGATTACAACTTTGCAACTCAAACAAAACACCAAATTAATCTAAACACCTATGACCCCAGTTTTTGGTTGTAGCAGCTGAAAATTTTGGGACATAAGAAGACAAAATCTACATAAAATGAAATGACAAAAAGTTCAACACCCTCTAGATTATAGAACACCGAAATCAAAGATTTGAAAGCGCAAAATCTACATGTGGGTACCCCAAAAGATAGAGAATTTATGCACAGAAGCAATGAAAGATGAGATTTTGAACCAAATTAATTGAACAAAAGAGTCATCTAAATCTTGAAACAAGGGAAACTGAGCTAGAGGAAAGATGGGTTAGGGTTTGAAGGAAATGGATACAAAGAAAGGAAAGAAACGTTTCCAATGTTGGAGAGAAGGAAAAAAGAGAAGTACTGCTAGCAGTTTGACAGAGAAAAGTAAGCAAGTACGAGGAACTGAATGAGGAAGGAGGTGGTAGAATAATGGTCAAGTCAATATTGTGTTGTGTTTATTGACTTTGTTTTGTTTTTGTTGACTCCATTTAGTTTAACTATTGTGAATATTAATTTCGGTAAATTTAATTCAAAGGAAGTTTAATCTTGTTAGGATTTAATTTATATGGTGGAAAGTGTAAAATTTTGTTTTAGGCGGTAGTTTTTTACACATGCATCCAAACAAAATTATACGTGTCAATGTTTGTGAAAATATTTTAAGAGCTAATCTATAAAAAGTTGTATTATAACGTGATTTGATTGAATATATGTGTAAAAAAGTTTTACGCCGTGCATAGAAATTAATATCTTTTTTGTTAATCTTAATTTATTTGAGTTTGCCTTTGAATGTATTTACTTATAGGCAAAGCTTTTGGTTGATGTTGAAAGACTAAAAAAAAAAAAAAAGGAATTCTCATTCATAAACTAAAAATACACTCGTTACACACACAAATATTATATTTATCTATGTCACAAATTCAACTAAAATTGTAGTTTTGCACAAAATATTAGTATTTCTGTTGTTGGTATAATCATTAGTGTACAAAAATTGTTGAAGGTAAAGCAAATTCCAAGATTATACTATCATAATATAACAAATAATACAAATGTTTTGCTTTGTCCGTGGGGGAGATATATATGAATAAAATGTGGTAACTGTCAAGTAGTAAGTGCCAGAGAGAATCCGTTATGTTCAAACAACAAATCAACCACAGTCCATTCCACAGGGATTGTTTCTCTGTTGTCTCTGCAGTAAGAGAAGAAGGTACAATCAGTTGAAACAGAAGAAGCGACTCAGGTCTCAGGTTTACTTCTTTAAGGAAAACATGCTAGAAACATCTGCATGTACTGTCCTTAATTGCTGTTATGTTCCATTTGTGATTTGGCTATAAAAACAATACCAGTACCGAAGAATGTAATTAAGTTAGTTGCTTAACTATAAAAGTAGAATGTAATTAAGTTAATGAATGCATTACTGCAAAGCTAGGCCTGAAAATTCAACAGTTTTTAAACTGTTTCAGTAACCAAATTTAATTTAACTAATGAAAGAGATGCACAAACAACAAGGACAAAAATTTAATTTGATAAACTCAATTTGAAGCTAAAGCAACACCCTGGAGTATAATTGTTTGTGAGCTTGTCCAATGTCCAATTTCCTGTTTATGTGTACACCCAGGAGTACACATTCAGGTTTAATTACTCCACTTTGGATATATAATTTGTTGAAAATATACAACTATACAACAAGATAGTGTGTTTCAATAATTATTAAGGATACACAGGCTATATGCATATATATTCATATGTATGTACAGTAGGTATAATCATATGCATATGCATGCGTTGAGAACCAATAAATTCAAAAAAATGTTTGTTCTCTACAGCTAGCTAGGTTTCATGTGATGTGAGATCTTTATTAGATTTTAGTCCCCCTAAAATATTTCTTAGGCTTTTGGTCCCTCCAAAAATTTTCATCCAGGAAATTAGTCCCTGTTCTCAAAATTTATGTTATTGATTAATCAGTCAATAATATCACGTACTCATCTTTTTATCAATCAATATGAATTCTACGGGATTTTTCTCTCTATCAAGCTCTCAAACTCATTTTATGTGAGATGAATCTTCTTCATCTCTTTGATCCTAATTGTCGAACTTGAAAGTTAGTTGAGGTATCGACACACTCAATTATGATTCCCTTCACTTCAAAGGATTACGTTGAGGAAGGAACTCATTACATAAGCTATGTGTTCGTTAACTCCTCCAAAGGATGTTTAGTACGAAGTTTCAGTTTGATCGATTTGTTCTGGGTCTTGAAAAATATATAAATATGGTATAGGGAGTGTTGTGGACAATCTTTTTTCTACCACTCAAACACTAACTCTTTTATTGGGTCAAACTCACGTGAATTCTACATTTTGAAAATGAATGTCATATAAAGTGGTGAGACTCACATACGTTTAGACATCTTGTTAAAATAGAATATTCCTAACATTTCTCATATGGTATTTATAGACAAATATACTAGTCCTACTGGCCAAAACAATGTAGTAGCCTACACGGATAATGTGTTTCTTCTTGTTGTTAGGCATACATAACGTCTCATGTTTGGCTTATCTTCCCTGCTATGCAACAGTTTTTGTTTTTCCTATCCATGCGTCCATTCATAACGTGCCTCCGTACCAATAGTTGCTTTGGTTGATAGAAACATCAACACAGTAGAAATGTTAAATTGTCGAGTTCCACTAAACTTGAAGTCATTCTTACTCTCCCACAATATGCGTATGATCACATATTTTGTTGTATAATATTAGGATTGGGGTACCAAAGTCTAAAACATGAAACATCAGTGAAAAACTTTATAATTGTCTTGCAACTATTAAAATGTTTTTTCCAATAAGATATTTATTACTATTGAAATATTTAACGGATTTTTACGTATAAAAGAAAAAATATTTAATAGAAACATTATACTAATACTGATAATTTTTATTTAATACTATCTTTATACATCTGATAATCCGACAACAAGCACAGTGCAAATATTTATGCTAAGAAGCAATCGGGTATGAAAACACAAGCAATTTAAGTCTTGACATTGTTCTTGGCCTGTTAAGAAAAAGTAACAAGCTATAACGACCTCTTAAGAGTGGAAAGACTAGGAAGGATAATTATTCTCAGCTACATACCAAAGAGAAGCCAAATCCCAAACAAAATTAGGTTGTCATAGAAAATGTTCTTTTGTTCACGTTTCCTGTTGCTCCATAAAGGAATTTCTCACACTCCTTAGCTCCAAGTCTTATAAACTCTTTGACAAGCGCTTGCAAACGTTCAGCCAATAAACTCTGATGTTTTGGTCCGATGCTTGAACCAACATAGATCCAATTCCTGTAAAATTTAGGGCAGCCACATTGATATGTCCTGCTAAAGAATTCTTAAACTGCCTCGAGCTGCTTTTGTCACCGTCGTCAACATCTTGAACCCCACCTTTGACCAAACATCCCACTTGAGCACCTTCAATGTATGCATTGCCTGCCACCATAATATAATGAACATGGCTGATGAAATGCCCCACAACGAAGTCTTTGAAATTCTGAAGCAAAAAAAAGTTCGTAAAACAGTTAAATATTAAACCACAGAAAAGGAATCAACACAATTTAAGTCAAATTTGCTTTAAAGTATTGCATATTACAGCACTTTCCATAGTCTTCATCCACATCAAATGATTCACATCTTCCAATGATCTTATATGCAGGCTTAAAAAAATCACATCAAATTTGCTAAGGAAATTTCACATGGTACCAAATGTTACTTTTGAGAGAAGAAAATAGAGACATACGTCGAATAATGGGTATCTCAACTACACAACATGATCTCAATATATAGGCTTAAAAAAATCGATAAATAATTTTACATGATATCTTAACCCCTATTTACATGATATAATATGATAAGAAATGCCTATCCTATACAATAAATCCAAGATCGGTTCATATATAACACACAAAAACACTGAAATCTTATAAAACATAAATACAAGTTAAGAAGATACACACCTGCTCTGTAGCGAGGCATTCATTAATTACATGCAAGATAAATTATGTATCACTTTCACTCATACATAAATGTGGAATAACGACTTAGTCCACTTTAAACTTGACGAGAGGTAAACAAACTATACTAACAAATTCAAGACTAAACCTTGTATAGAGACTAAAACCTGTAGAATTGCTGAAACGTATGGACGCCAAAGCTAGCTCCCACTGCCACTATAGGTGTTTAATAGATTAAGGCATACTTTGCCGGAAGTAAATAAACTCTGATTTTGCAAACACCTAGACTAGCTGCCAAGAAATCAAAAAAGAAAAGACCACCATGATAAGGAGTTCCATCTGCTCCAATAATTACAGCCCTCAAGAGATCCGTCCTTGATTCATAAACTCAGACAAGTATGGAATCTGATGAAGATATATGAGTCAAAGAAACAGTGAGATTGAGCAGAATCCCATAATAACAATAATGGGATACAATCCACACGGTCACGATACATGTCAACCAGCTTGAAAAGACGGAGTAAATACTAAATATGATATGACATGTAAGTATTACAAGCTACTCCCTCCGTCTCACAATAATTGTCATTTTACCCATTTTTCTTTTTCTCAGAATAATTGTCACTTTAGAATACCGCATTTATTATTTTTTTCCATTATTATACCCTTATTTATTGAATTTCATCCAACTTAACTACTACTTCACTAACTACAATTAATATGAATGTTTTAGTAAATGATACTAATTTTACCATCAACATCAACATAATTAATCATTTCCTTAATAATCGTGCATAAACCTTAAATGAGTATTTTTTAGAGACGGAGAGAGTATTTTGCAATAGGAACACAACCAACTCATTGAAACAATGAAAGGTAACTATTATTAATTAAATTTTATCAATCATTCCTAATTTTAAATCCTTATGAGTGAGTGCTCTTGACACTTATTAGCACGACCCTTTATTTTATATATTTAAAATACTGTAAAAAGTTTTTTTCTTCTTTTTTGAGCAATGTAAAAGGTTTATTGACTTAGGTTAAACTTAAAATTCGATTATTAAGTTCAAATTTTTATTAAAAGAACTTTTATTAAAATTTGAAATATACTAACAAAAAATCATTCAAAATGTTGAAATTTTAAGAATAGTTAAATAGTTTTCGATTTATGGTGGATTAAAATTACAACTGCATGCAGAAATTTGTATATAGAACAAATGTTTTTTTAATAGACAAATTAATAAATAATCATTGAAACTTACTTACACAAGTAGATGAACCAGTCACGAAAATTCGGTGTATCAATTTTGACATTTTTACTAACTAAATTAAAATTTGTGGACAAACACATCTTTATTTAGTGGAGACCACAAACATATGTTGGTAATTTATATAGACAAAAACAAAATATTTTTATCCAAATTTTTTTATCAAATATTAAACCACATATTGTATTGTTTTTGTTTGAGTTATGAATTTTTTTTGTCAAGTAGTCTAATGGTTGGAGCTCACACAATTAAATGTGGAGAAATGAGGTGTTTGGAGTTCGAACTTCGACCCTTATATAAATGGAAGCTTCTACGGTGCAGTCAGAAAACTGATTTTTTTGAAAAAGTTAATTTTGATCTTAATATTTGATTCATTTTTAAATTGTTGATTACTGATTAATGATCAATAGTAATTCATCTAGTAATGCTTGCAATATCTTGGACTTACATGTACTATTTTATCGTTGGAATCTTTAACATGCAAACAGAGTTGATGATATTATGTGATAGTCTTAAGTGTCACACTTTGTAGGGTGTTACGCTTATAACAAGGTAGAATAAAATTGGGGTGTTACTCATTACATTTTTTATGTTATAGTATTAACTTTACTGAAAAAGTCAATTTCATGATTTCACCATAGAATTTTCCTATATAAATTATGCAATGTTTCCGTTAACTGAGTTATGAATTTTTTTTTGGGTTGTGTTAACCGGTGCCCCGGGAGCACTAGTTAAGAAAGGTAGAAATAGAAATTTTTTATTATAGACAACAAATTTTTTACTTTTCTAAAGTGGAACATTACACTTTTCATCATTTCACAGTGCAAAGTTTTCATATTAATCTTTTAACAAGTGCTGGACATGGTTAACGTTTTTT
>Ga0228710_1007039_pt1 | contig 16795 bp, 10 predicted proteins | sample MedpolnodulmetaG_FD_177995 | JGI IMG/M metagenome (GOLD analysis project Ga0228710, IMG submission 177995) | Root nodule microbial communities from Medicago polymorpha collected in Santa Monica, California, United States - pink nodules | ecosystem: Host-associated > Plants > Roots > Nodule... | reverse complement strand
CAAAATATTTAACTTTAATTATCATTGACATTTAAACTATAAAGAAATGAAATTATTTTTCTTAAATGGTGGTTCAAAATTAGTATATATCATTAAAAAAATTATTATGTTAAAATAGATTAGTGCATATTTAATTATTAAAGGAGAGCCTGTAATTCAAACATCTTATAGAGGTGGGGAGTATAACTTTTATTTTTCACGGGAGTGAAGTGTATATTTTAACATAAGAGGGGAGGGGAATGTAATGCATCTTTGAGGGGAGAAGAGTGTAATTTACTCTTTTGTTTTTGAAGCAAGCATGTTGAGATCTTAAAAAAGATGCTAAGAAAAGAAAAATAAAAGGTGGATGTAAAAAAGCAAAAGGGGAGGTGCTCATGGTTGTGTGGGTGGTTTGAACTGGCAAAGCTGGAACATTGCCACCAGTACGTGGGTCATCGCTCATGTCATGCAAACATTATTTATTTATTTTGTTATTCTTTATTTTCTTTTCTTTTTTTGAAATGTTATCTTTTCTTTTTAAAATTTAATTTGTATATACGAACCAATCGAAAAATTTATACATAATTATTAGACTAAATACTTATTTTGCTTTTATTTTCATAAATTTTAGTTTGTTTGATATATATTTAAATTTTTATATAACAGAAATAAATTTTTCTTTATATTGTCACACTTTATTGTAAAGGAAATATATTTTGACATTAAATTCGTGCGAAGTTTGCTCCCCTCCATCATCTCATAATTAGCAAAATAACATCTTACACGTTTTCTCTGTCTCACTTTTTCAATGTCTTTCTCTATCTTTCATAGAAAATCTTTTTCTTTTCTTTTCTTTTCTTCATAGTTACTTCTTTTCATATTTTCTTCTCTTGGTCCATTCCATCATGGATTCCATGTCTTCTCTTCCCTATCTTTTCATACATAGAGTAAAAGAAGAACAAACACGGTTTGCATGTTTTTGACTCTCACACGTTATAATATCATCAAGGACCAAAGGGAAAACCAAACAAACACAACAAAGAAATTAAGAAGAAGAAAAAATGTTGCAGAGAGCAGCTAGCAATGCATATTCATGGTGGTGGGCTAGTCACATCAGAACAAAGCAATCAAAATGGATGGAGCAAAACCTTCAAGGTTCATTATTAGCTTATAATCATTCTCTTTTTCATATTATAAAATCACAAGTTCATGCTTTGGTTTTAACGTTAAATGTATAAACATATAGTATATGTTTTTGATCATCAATTTCAATATATGTTATTAAGGTTTACATGACAAAACAGTATCTTATGTACAATATATTTGTATTCTCTTTCTGCATGAGTGAAGAGGTTTAAGGAAGATGTTTTGTGGTTTAATTGTTTGATTGTTTTAAGGAACAGTGTCTAATATACTCAATGGGTTTAATAGTTGTATATGATTCTTACTATGCTTCTCTGCTTACTCCAATTTCCAAAATTTGACCTCAACTAATCAAAAGCATTCAATGTTTTTCATTCAACAACTCCAATTATTATGATGCTTTTCACAAACTATAAACTTTGATCTTGTTGTACATCTTAATTTCAAAATGAATTGTACTAATTTAAAGTCTTTTCTATGATTTCAATATGCTTACCTCAATCCTATGTGTGTATGTAACTATGGACACTGATTTTCTTATTGTAACTAGAATATTAATCAAAATTTGCTTGAGCTATAGCTAGATGCCAATGTGATGTATGATTAACACAGTGTACTTTTATATATAAGCCTTTGGTATATGACAAACTGAAATGTATATGCAAAACTGCAGATATGGAGGAAAAGGTGCAGAGTGCTATAAAACTCATAGAGGAAGATGGAGACTCATTTGCAAAGAGAGCAGAAATGTATTACAAAAAGAGACCAGAGCTAATAAACTTTGTCGAAGAAACATTCAAGGCTTACCGAGCTTTAGCCGAACGATATGATCACATATCAAAAGAGTTGCAGAATGCCAACACCACCATTGCTTCTGCCTTTCCGGATCGAGTCCCATTTATGGATGAAGAAGATGATGATGGATCGCCGAGGACTCCAAGAAAAATACCAGAAGGGTTCAAAACAAACATCCCAAATCCTCCACTTAAAGACTTAAAAAACGTAGTAACAGCAGCCACAAAGAAATTCAACACCAAAAAGTTCGCCACAGCGGCAGCTACTTCTGAAGTTCCTAAATCTGGATTGAGCAGAAAGGAAGCACTTGAAGAGGTTGGCAAGCTACAGAAACAGATTTTATCTCTACAAACAGTGAAGGAGTTCGTGAAAAGCTCATATGATAATTCCATTGCTAGGTACTGGGAAACTGAGGATAAGATCAAGGAATTACAAGAGAGAGTTTCCGTTCTGCAAGATGAACTCGGAGAAGGTATCGTTATCGAAGATGATGAAGCACGCCGTTTGATGGCAGAAGCTGCTCTTAAATCATGCCAAGAGACATTAGATCAATTGCAAGAGAAACAGGAAAGGTCGGTTGATGAAACCAAAATTGAATCCAAAAGGATAAAAGATGTTAAAGCCAAATTAGGCTCTCTCATGAATGAGTTTCAATATGATCAGAGCAAATCCAAAGAGCCAAGGGTCAAAAGAGATGTGAAAAGTTTAGAAGAGAGAAAGGACCTGAAAGAAGATGATGGTCGATTGACTCAACAGATACAGGACTTGCAGTTGTTACAGGAGACCGTAAAAGTGCGCTTTGAGGCTAGCTCCAATTCCTCTCTTGCTGCGACAGAAATGGCCGAGAAGATTGATGAGCTTGTGAACAAAGTGATCGGCTTGGAAACTGCAGTTTCATCTCAGACTGCTCTAGTATATAGTTTGAGAACAGAAACTGATGAACTTCAAGGCCATATTCAAACTTTAGAAGGTGATAAAGAAAGCCTGATAAAAGATGAAAATAAATTGAACGATCAACTGAGAGAAATGGAACAAAGGATGCTTGCAGTACAAGATTTAAACCAAACTGTTGAAGATCGGAATAGCAACCTCCAAACTCATTTCACCGAAGCACGTTGCAATATTAATCGCCTCTCGGTGGAAGTCCAAAGTGTGCAGCCAAGTGAAGAGGTGAAGGTTCCAGATTCATCACAGATACAAAAGAATTCATCAGGCGAGGCTGATTCAAAACACGAAGCTGAAGGGAAAGTTCCATTGAATCAAGACAATGTCTTGATTAATGATGTAAAGAAGTCAGAAGAGGAACATACTGGTTTGTTAGAAGATGCAGTAAATTCAGATAAAGAGCAGCCAAATGTAGATGTTAAGGTTGCAGATTCATCGGATATACAAAAGAATTCATCAGGCCAGGCTGAATCAAAACATGAACCTGAAGGGGAAGTTCCTGTGAATCAAGACAATGTCTTACTGAATGATGTAAGGAAGTCAGAAAAGGAACAAAATGGTTTGTTAGAAGAGGCAGTAAATTCAGGTGAGGATCTTAAGATTGCCAATAACGTAGAAGATAAGGTAACATCAGATACCAAGTTCAAGGTAACTGATTCACCACAAAATGGTGTACAGCAACAACCAAGCCTTATCTCACAAAATGGTCTACACACAGAAAATAATCTTAAGGTTGCTAGTACCTTAGAAATGGAAGGAGCGACTGCAGTGGAAAACAAACCTCTAAACGAGTTAGAAGATCAAGAGAAGACTCTTAACCTTGGTAAAAGTGATGGAAAAGAGACAGTTGCTATGAGTACAATTACCGAAAATCAGGAAGTCGGTCAGCACCCAACAAGCAACAAGGCAGATCATAGTTCTTCGGAGAGTTTTGAGAAACTGCAAGAAAATGATGCCAAACAAAGTCCATCTAAGACGGAGAATAATCTTGGAGTTGATCAGAAAGAGCAGGAAATAACACCAGATGATGAACCTGATTGGCGGAAAATGTTTCTGGACGGAATGCAGGATAGAGAAAAAGCACTTCTAACCGAGTACACTAATACTCTTCGGAATTACAAAGATGTTAAGAAGAGGCTCGCCGAAATAGAGGACAAAAATCAAGACAAACACTTGGATTCTTGTTTTCAATTGCAGTTGAATGAACTGAAGACATCTAATTCCTTGAAAGATCAAGAGATAAGAATTTTACATCAGAAACTTAGTCTTTTGCAGACAACCATGGAAGGAAAAGAGGACTTGGCTGACTCAACTTCAGTTCTACCGCAAGAAGAACATGGCATTCAGAAACTACTAAAAATTGATCAACCTGCATCTCCAACAGCTATTGAAGAGAAGTTCCGGTCCAGTATGGATGAAATTCTAGAGGAGAACTTGACTTTCTGGTTAAAGTTTAGTACAGCTTATGCTGAGATACAGAGATTTGAAACCACTATCAAGGATTTGCAAACCGAGGTATCAAAACTCGAGGAAAACGGAAAGTCTTCTGAAGGTAGTGCAGGCATAGAGCATTCTTTAAAATCAGATGCAAGGCCGATATACAAACACCTGACAGAGATTCAATCTGAAATAACAGTCTGGGTGGAGAAAAGCGCCTTGATGAAAGAAGAAGTGCAACGTAGATTGTCATCTTTGTGTGTCATCCAAGAGGAGATAACAAATGCATTGAAAGCCAGTGCTGAAGATGATGACTTTAGGTTCACGAGCTATCAATCAGCCAAGTTCCAAGGTGAGGTTTTGAACATGAAACAGGAAAACAATAAAGTTGCTGATGAACTTCAAGCAGGTCTAGATATTGCAAGATCTCTTCAACTAGAAATTGAAAAGGCACTTATAAAGTTGAATGAGCAGTTTGGGTTTTCAACTTCAAAGCGACAAGAAAGTGGACAACTAAGAGAGTCAGAAACTCGAGCCAGGGTTCCTCTTAGGACATTTATCTTTGGTGTGAAACCAAAGAAACAATCCATATTCTCCTACATGACCCCTCGAATGCATAGGAAGTTCAACTCTGCCTCTGCCAGGGATCAGAGTCGTCTGTAAAATATTCTCCTAGTTTCATATTCTGTTTCTTTGATCATTCATCTCTTTTTGAAAATTCATTTTATAGTTTCATTAGGTAGTGGATTGAGAGTGTTTTTTGACCCTAAGGAAGAGATTCAGTTTTTTCATTTTTATTACTTGTCCATAAGCAGGAAGTATGGAAAAATGTAGTGTTTGGTTTACTTGTGTTTTGAGCTATCCTTTTCAACATATATCAATGATCCCGTTTTCTGTCTATTGTTTTCTTTAATACCAAACTGCCTGTGAATGAAATCTTTTATCGTGAAGTAAGATTATGATGTCCTTGGTGAAAGTAAAAGCAACAAAATTCTATGACAAAATCACACTGCACATGCACACTTGCATATATCCAAATTCTACTATTCTTTATTTTTTTTGAACAACCAAATTCTACTATTCTAGTATATAATAAAGCTAAATATGTTTGTGGTCCCTATGAAATGAATTAATGTTGGCTTTGATCCCTATAAAATCTCTTTTATTTTGAGAGGATCACTTTCCAACTTGATATCTCTTTTTTTGTGATCTGTAGTTTCATTTTAGGGGATGAATTTTTTTTGGATAGTACATGCTAACATACGTTATTGATTAGATGTTATTTGACATGACCACGTGACATTTCATAAAACATAGTTAACCGACATCACATAACAATTAACAAGAACCAAAAAACAATACTTTCATATTTCAGAGGGATGGAAAAGATTTTTTTTACAAAGACCAAAACTAAAATTCACTTATCTTAAACAACTGCACTGTAGTTTGCATGGTTATTTACAGTCAATTTAACATTATTTGTAAAACTTGTTGAAATCTAAAACTAAAAAATAATATAAAAATTTAACCTTGAAAGATTTTCAAAACTCTGAAAAAATCCATGAGCATTTAAATGCCTCCAGTACTGTTGTAACAGAGTCGAGGTGGCAATGGAAGAACCAGATACTGGACTCAAACCCAAGAATTCCAGGACTTGGTTAGTTATTCTAGGAAGAGGAAAATTGGTAGTAAGAGAAAAACTAACCTCTAAGCTCCCAGATTGGTTAGTATGCCTGTGCAATAGTGAATGAGCCAATAAGAGGCTGTTTTGTTAGGCATAATGGCATATAGGTTGACTGGCTGGACTGGGAATTGAACCCCTAAGGAGCCTTGAACTATTGGAAGAGACTCTGTTCTTATCAGTATGCTTTCTTATTATCTTTTTAATATGAAGCTTATGTAACAAAGCATGGCTGACAACATGAACCAGGAATCGGATAACCGGTAACTAACGATTTCATGGCTAGCAATCCAACCTCAACAGGGAAACAGTAGTTACTAATCCCAAAATTAAATTAAAAAAAGGTAATCGTCAAACTGGTAACAGCGGATAGCAAAAAAATTACATAAATAAATGATCTTGCAAGTAAACACCAGCAATACCTGACAGATATCCCTTCTGTAGGGTTTAACTCATTCCAAAACTACCATACACAATCCAAATTGTGTGTGATAATTCAACATATTGACCCTTTTTCTGATTTACATATATTTGAAAATAAGGTTATCCTACTTTCAAATTTACCAAGGCCAAATAACTTGCTATATCTATATATAGGTTCTCTTGCTTTTCCCTCAAACAAGGCAAGGAAATAACACTGTTCTTAACATCTAGCGCCAACACCTGGTACAATCCCACCTTGAGCGTAGGCATTCCCAATATGCTATCAGCCGACTATGTGACTACCTTCCGGGAAAAAGATCCTGGTTAACATGTTATGCAACATTTCTTCACCTGGAGACTACCCTGTTTGAGAACCCATCAACTTTATAAACCTCGGCAAAAACTCTAGCAACAACATAACATGACATCACTTGCTCTTCTTAGCATCTTGTGGGAACTGCACCCCCATGAGCCCAAGCAAATTGGATGCAGGACCAGGAAGCCCTTGTTGGGAAGAAAAGGAATCAAGCAAGCTTTTTACTAAATTTACATCCACATCTACAGGAGAGAAGTCCTCATCCATATCTTCTGCTGCATGTGATGTCCCCTGAAAGAAAAAAAATTAAAAAGAATCAATCATATTAGTCAAACTACTTATAAATAGAACCCGTGTTAAGACCGATGGCCAAAATGAAATATCTTTGCATCTTTATGAGACAAACTACTTATTTTTCATTTTTTTTCCCTTTCAATGGACTTTGTGTGGTTTGGTCACATTTATACATCCATAAATAAACATTAATATTTGGAATTAAAACATTATTTACTCATGCAAACCCAAACAAAATACCTCATCCTTCTTTGGAATTTGTTCATTAGCACGAACAAAACTTTTTTGAAGGGTTGTTGCCTTTAGTTGTTCATTCATAGCATCAGAATAAGACTGCACGAAGGTATCCTCTTCATCATCATTATCCTCAGCAGATTCAACCCCATCACTCTCGTCAGAATCATCATCTATATAATCATCAATAAAAATATCAGAACCCACAAGAGATGCTAAGGTGGAAGAAACACACAATAATTGACTAATGAAGTGATTGTCTGTTTGGTTGAATTCCAGTAATCAATTAATTCTCTAGTCCTACAGTTCTGTGCATACTAAAACTCAGGTACCAGTTACCTATGGTTAGCATATTTCATACAGCTTACAGCATCACAAACAATTAAGAAAATGTATTAGTCTATGTTACATTATTCAACAACAAACGTGAAGACATAATCAATGCCCAACATCAAACCAAATGGGTGGTCAAACCTGAGAGATCTGAACCAAAGTGTGCGTGCATGTATAGCTCTTCCACAAATAATTCATTAGCAAAAATAAAGATGAGTTCAACATAAAGCAAGAGAGGATCTATTTAAGTAAAATTTCATAATTGGATAAAAAAAAGCACTAAAACTATCGAAGTTTACAAAATAAACATAGACATAAAAATCTTACCGAAGTCCAGGTCAGATGATGATCCTTCTTCAATATTACTGTTGTCAGCTTCACCTGGACGCTTCATTACTGATTCCATCTCTTTGAGAAATTGATCCACATCAAAGTTCACTTCCTTATTCCTTCACAAGTCCCAATATAAATAGATATCATCGTAATGAAGTAATATAGCAAAACCACAAAGGTAACATTATAAAACCGGTAATTTGGTTTGTATAGAAAATTAAGATTTGATTGAATTTTCAATATAAAAATGAAATAGAATTATTCCCACTGTTGTTGGGTGAACAAAGGAAGACGAAATCCAGTGGCTCAGTACAACAAAATGACAAACATAATAGACAAGAAATATTTTTTATTTTTTTTAAAAAACTTAATAAGCAACACTTCCAAGGGCAGCAAAAGAACCCTTAATACCCCCTTCCCCTTAGACTTCCCTAGTTTTCCCTTGTATTTTAAACCAACTCACCCGTAGACTCCGTTATCGTCTCTCCATTCACACATTCTATTATTACAATAATCCCTATTCCTAATCACTCAAACATGCTGCTATATCAAATTAACAGTAATCCTAGTCTTTCTAATCATTGTTCCCACTCTCATCCTTGCTAGCATGCCTCTTCATCCTATGTATACTCGGGTAATTGATGGTATAACAGAAAACAAATTAAATCTCACCCAAATGTGTATATATTGTGAATACGATGGCATACATTAATTAGTAGCGGGAAAAACCGCTGTTCAGCTTATTAATACTAACCCTTTAATTAATTTTTGCCATGTGTTTTTATTTATTTTGTGGCAGGTTTTCACAGTGATACGAATGAACAATTGGTTCACATTGATACATTTTCTGCCATGAATGGAATATCTCGATTTTGTGAAAGTGATTTCCCATGGAGGTATATTTTACTTCTTTCTTTTATACATGCTTATGAATTATGATGCAGCTTGTTAACTCTTGCGAGGATCCAAACGATGTTTGACTATAATAAGCATTCTAGACCAGTGAAGTCATGTCTTTCTAGGCTTTTGGCTTTAGTATTTATGTTCTGAGATTATGTTTTCAATATCATCATCAAGATCACTCTCACTTCTTTCACTAGATAATAAATTGATGTCAAGAAACACTTCATTTAAACTACTTTGACACACTTTGTCTCTGCATAGCGTATCATCCATTTCCTTACACTTGTGCTTGTAGGTTCTTATCATTTCTTTCTTTATTTTGTTTGCAACAATCATTATCATATATCAAATGGAACTAGTTGTTTAAAACAAGATATCAACACCTACTTTACCCAAGTCAGTTTCTGCTTAAAAACGAAAAACTGTACTAATTATAGTATTATAGTAGAACTTGTCAAATACGCTGCAATGTTATGTAAGTGCGATCTAAAGTAAGCTACATAACATTTGAATAGGCACTTTGAGAAATGCTTATTGAAGAATAAAATTTCAACAAGGTTAAATTGGTCAGAAATTATTATAAAAATAGATACCACCTAAACTGTTTTTAGCTTTCACATAAATGTGTTTTTAAAGTTCTAATTTTTAGGTTATTAAAATAAGCACAGCACAGTGTTTTTGGAATACATAAAAACTTCATTAATAAGCTCATTTGTGCAGGATACTTCATGTAATTTACTTGGCACAATACCTCATTAGTACTTGCTGCAGTAGATAAGCATATGTAATCTGAAATTTAATCTCATTCAAACAGGACACATTGACTTGTCTGAATTTCAGTCTTAATCAAAAGGTTGGAGTGTTCGACTTGGATTTTATAAATATGTGGAACTTAATCTACACTAATGGCCAAACATCATGGAAAAATAAACCCTTTCATGACCCAAATTCTCTCAAAGAAAATATTCATATACAATAACCGTTGGAACATGGAAGCATGCATAACAAACATGTAATACTTAAATGAATATGTATGCAGTGAAACTGACCTGTCTTCAGGAGCTTCAGCACCCTCAAAACTTGACACCATGTCAACAAATGCCCGCATGCTTTTTGCTACATCACTAGGATCAAACTCGTCAGCATTTGAACCAGTATCTTGACCCTTTTTCTCTTTCCCTTTGCTTTTGTGTTTTAAGTCATAAAGTTCCATCTCCTTTTGTCTTTCCATAAGAGCAGAATTTAACTCTTCCTCTCCGTTGTAAAGCCAAGAATCATCATCAGATGGAGGAACCTCCTGACCTTTAAATTCGTCCACCGAATAAGGCAAAGCAAGAATTTCATCGATGTGTCTAACAGGAGCACTCATCATGTCACTGCAACAAATTTTCAACTTGGCAAATAGCAATGATAAAAGAACAGAAGTCTACTGTTGGAAATTAAAAAATATCAATACTCCACTATCCAAGTAGCTTAGATTAATTGTATAGCAGATAGGCTAAGATCAAAGTATTTTAGCAAAGAGTGCTAGCATAACTGCTCCCTTCTAAATTTGCATTTGTTCGTTTATTATCATTGTAATTACCACATGTTTATAAACTAAGCATGCTGCTGAGTGCAAAAAAACTCAAGCACATTCAGAAAACTTTCTATTATCACATGGTTTCACAAGCTCCTGATCTAGGGGACTCTACTTCCGTAGACAACTAACTCCACTTGGAACTAGAGCTCTGGTCAATGTGATTATGTAATCAATTTGTGAAAATAAATTTCTAGAGTTAAATTAAGGCTATATGAAGGAGCTATTGAAATCGATCCAAACTTCTGTTTTAGAGATGAAAGCAAGCAGGCAATTCTTCTCAGTTGAAATCTCTGGATGGATGGAATTGGATCATTGGTGATAAAGATTCGTTGGGCAGCAGACTCGACAGTCCCTAAAGGAATTTATTGAACAAGATAGGTTCTGTGACTTTCTTGTGGGACTAAATCCTAAATTTGATCAAGTAAGAATTCAGATTTCTATCCATTCATGCAAAATAACATTTATAACAAATGCAAAGAAAACGTATCCTATCCATTCAACTGGATCTCTGACCAAGTCATTTTAACCAACTAGTATTTCCAGCCTTAGCTTAGCAATGATAAAATAACAAAAACCAATTAAACTCGTGAGCTAAGAACAAATAATGTCACAAACTAATCCAACTTAAAAACAAGACTTGATTTGAAACGCAATGGGTGTTCAATATTAAGAGTTATAGTAAATCCAAGGAGATTTGCTAGTATCTACCTGTTCTTATAATTTATATTCTATTCTATCAAATAAAATGAGTCCACATAAAGGTAAATCATGCATGTGAGTGAAGAAAGAGCCAAAGAGCAGTTCACTAACCTGGCTTTGGAGTGCATATTAGTGTTTCTATAATACTCTTGAGCATTCTGCATCAACCTCTGATACTCACTAGAACCCTGAAGCAGCCCTTGAAAGTAACCACTTTTCTCCAAGCTCTGCATAAACACTTCCCAAGTAGAACCCTTCCCTTCAACCCCATCGCGCTTCCGCTGCTGATACATCATTTCCATCCCACAAGCAATCTTCAACCCCAGCTCCGCCTCTGCATACTCCTCCCTATGGTCTCTACTCGGGAGCTCCGGATAAACCTTTGGAGCCCGAAATGTTTGCTGAACAAGCTGTGCATACATAGCCCTTGACATCTTCACACAAACACAAACCAACTCCTCCTCCCTCCCTTTCTCCAAAAATTTGTCCATCTTCGCCGCAAATTTCATGGAATCAATATCCCTGTCGTAGAAACCTTCCACTGCCAATGAAATCAAGCATGGCTCGTGTTTAAGAACCATTGCAACCGACACCGGAACCCTAACCCTAACCGTATGCATATTCTTCTTAGCCCGGTCTGGGTAATCCTTAATCCGGTTCATAACAGCAGTCTGAACCTGTTCAGCGGCTCTCGATTCGGACTCAGAGGTTATTAGGAACTTAAGTGAATCCATTAGGGAGGGGGTAGGGAGACGGTTACGGGGGATGATGTGGATATGACCGTTACGGATGAAGATACGGTTGTCGGAGTTTTCAGGGTCAAGCCAACGAGGAAGATGAAAGGCGGCTTCAATAAGGAGAAACTCACCATCAGAGTCCCAAACGCGGATGGAAAGGGAAGGGAAGTGGCGGGAGATATGGAAGAGAAGGAAGACGGTGAACCATTCGTCATCGAGGTTGTCGCCGTAGCGGAGGTGGCCGTGGAGGTGAGGGAGGTTGGAGGAGGTAGGGTTTGGTGGAATGGAGAGAGAAAGGGCGAAGGGTTGGTGTTGCCAGATGTAGTCAGTGGTGAAGGGTGAAATGGTTTGTAGGATTTGGAGGTGGAGGGATTGGAGGGTGGTGGCTGTAGTGGTGGTGAGGGAATCGGGGTATATAGCATAGAAAACGGTGTCGTTTGATCGCATTGTAGTGGAGGAAGAAGGTGGAAACTCCATTTTTATCCTATCTATTCCAACTTCTCCACTAAACTTCAGGGCTCGTACCTAAGATGTTTTCCCTGCTGCAATTATGCAAAAGTAAGTAAATGAATCAGTGTTTAAAAAAAAAATGAATTAATGTTTTATGAAATATAGGGCTGTTTGGATTGGCTTATTTTTGAGTTTATGAAAAATAATTTATGCAAATAAATAAGCTTTTATGATAATTCATAAAAACTTGATAAGCTTATCAATAATACATAAAAAGCTTATTTATATGCATAAGCTGTTTTGAATAAGCTCAAAAATAAGTCAACCCAAACAGACTCATAGTGTTCAACATCAAGCACATAATCACCACCCTTAAACCCTAAACCCTAAGCAGACAATGTTTCCACGTTCAACATTTTCCATATTAATAAAAACTAAAACCCAAATTCCTAAACTTTATGAATGGAGACAGATACTTGAATGATACTAATTTTTCTAGTCACAAACTAGGGTATGAAACTCAGAAAGAAAAGCGTGGTAGATAATAGTAAAATCAACTATGGAACAAATCAAAGTTTGGTTATAATAATAAGAATCGAAACGTAGTTGACACAGAAATAAAGTCCTTAAGCTTTGCAACTCAGTTCTAATGGCGGAGAGTAAAAAGGGAAACACAAACCTGGAAGTGCGAAAAGCCAAGGGTGTGGCGGCGTGACGGACGAGGGTTGCGGCGAGAAACTGTGAATGGACTAAACGTAAGTATATAGTGGTTTAAAGTGCTTTTGATGGATAAAGTGATGTTTGGTTACCCATATCTAAAATTGATTCTCTATCCTAAAATCGATTCTAAGCAAAGCTACTTCCTTGTAGCTTCTGGCTTTTGCTCTCAACTTTACCCTTTCAAACCCAGTTCAAACTCTAAAAGTTAAAATTCAAAGAAGAGGAGAAAGAAAATTAAAATGTATACTAAAAACAAAAAACCAATGAAAAATAAAAGCAAAGATTTGATTTTTCCACTTGGATGTGCTAGTGCTCCACCGGTGATGGTGTTTCAGCAAATGAAAATTGGTGTATACACATTTGCTAAGGCTGAAAAACATATGTAAACTACTCAAATGTCCCTCTGTAGTTAACTGTTGAAATTTTAAAGAACCGGCGGCAGTTAACTGCCGAGGTTTCTTCGGCAGTTAATTGCAGAACGGACATAGGGATTGTCATCGCTCGATCACTTCCTTTTCCACCAAGTGATTGCTTAGGGACCTTAGCATACGATCTGGGTTGTTTCCCTCTCGACTTTGGATCTTAGCACCCTAAAAGTCTGTCTGTACAAACGATCTAGGCCTGTATTCGGAGTTTCCCTGGGGTTGGTAAGGCGAAATGGGGCCACCCTAGCCCATTGAGTGCTCTACCTCGGGCCACCATTTCGCGGAAAACCAACTATATCCGATCTTGGTTGGCCTTTCACCCCTAGCCACAAGTCATCCTCATATTTGGCCACATACGTGGGTTCGGTCCTCCAAGGCCTCTTAGAGCTCTCTTTATAAGAACATAACAGACATAGGAGTTTCCAAAACTCCATTGTTGCGTTTTTCATTCTCCTAGGTGTGATTTTCAGTCATTTCAAGTCATTCCAATCCAATTTCAATCACAGAATCAAGTGTTTTGAATCCTATTGCATTGGTTTTTTGTCATTGAATTGTTTGATTTTTTGGAATTTTTTTGACATATTTAGGTTTTGTTGATTTTAGATTTGATGATGATTTTGTATTGATTCGTTATATGTTGTTTAGAATAGAATTATGTTAGAAATTGTTAGGTATTTGAAATTGTTATAAATTGTTTAGGTTTTAGAAATTGTTAGAAATTATAAATTGTTTTAATTTTATGATAATTTAGGTTTAGGTTTAGGTTTAATGGATATTTCAAATAAGATTGACATATTGTTGTAGAATTGTTAGGAAATTATGGTAGAATTTTTATGATTAGTTTAGGTTTTGATGAATTGTTGTAGAATCGTTACGATTAGTTTAAGTTTGTTATGAATTTTTGTTGTTATGAATTTGTGATAGAATTGTTACGATTAGTTATGGTATACTTTTTATAATTAGTTTGGGTTTTGATGAAATATTGTAGAATTGTTACGACTTGATGTAGGTTTTGATCGTCAATTTGTTTATGTAGATATTTCTCAGAATCAGCGAAACGTTGAGTTGAACAAAAAGGAGGGTGATGACAAGAAGAAAGAAAAATCACCTATGACATGGCACAGAATCACATGTGATGGTTCCATATAAAAGAAGGATTCAAAGGTGCTAATGTACAATCAGACGAGGTTGAGGAGGAGCGGGAAGACATGCTATTTTGGTCCTCAACCAAAATCAGGTGCCCCAGGGACTCTCAAGGACAACCCGAGTGACTTGTGTGACGATTGAATGTAATTGTTTTTTATGCTATGGATCTTTTTTTGCTTAATTATTTTGGATCTTTTTTTATGTATTTTTTATATGTCGTGCGCATTATGCTTGACATTATGGTACTTTAAATAAAATCGCATTTGGAATAATTTCGATTAAAATCGCGTATTGAATAATTTCGATTAAACTCGCGTATTGAATAATTTCGATTAAACTCGCGTATTGAATAAAGACTACTTAAGTATAACGTGAATTTGAATAAAAACTGCGTAATGAATAAATAAATTCAAAAGGTGGTAAATTCATTACATTACATTACATTACATTCGGGAATATACCTTCCAACTACAACAATTATCTTACCTTTAAATGGGGTAAATTCAAACTTGCTAAACAGTAGGACTCCAACATTCGTCCGACATTTCTATTATTCTATTCAAAAGATTAAATTCTTGTTAGGCTTGGTTTAAATGACGGTAGAATGTTTGAGTCCTGCCGTTTAACAAGTTTGAATTACCCCATTCAAAGGAAGACAATTGTTGTAGTTGGAAGGTGCATTTCCCTACCTAATCACGATCTTCTGGCGGAATCAGACTCTTGATAATATCTTTAGTTGATCTCAACAACGTTACCCGCATATCGATCCACTGGAACATGTTGTGCTCCCAAAACATACTCGTCACATTTTCGTCGTTCGTTAATTCCACCCAACTGAATGATACTCTCCCTTCGTCAAGCATTGGACGTTTATACCGAACGTATTCCACCATCCTTGTGTCTCTGGGGTTGACTCCCTGGTTGAATTCATTCATCCTTGAGACCTCTTAACGTTACACCAAGGCACCAAACCTTCAACCTCTGAGGTTCTCCGCTGTTGAATTGTGCATGAACGTCGATCCACCCGGCCATTGTTTCAAATCTACAAAATAAGAAATTAAAAACAATCAATGAAAAACTCATTCAAACATTTCATCAAACACTTGATGTGCAAATTATACATAAACCCTAAAAATCATAAAAATAACCCTAAACTCTAAAAAGAAAAACATAAAATTGCAAAATGTATAACAAAATTATTCAACTTATATCTACTCTTAAAATAAATCGTACACTCTTACATGTAAATCTACTTAAAAACTAAAATAAAAAAAATAAATATAAAACATCAAAATAAAAAATAACCCTAAAATTCTAAACTACAACATAAATATCATGCAAACATTTTAACTAAATTAATCAACTTACATCTACTCTAAAAATGAATTATAACATGTAAATCTACTAAAAAACTAAAATAAATTAAATTTACTCAAAAACTAAAAAAAAAAACATTTATAACAACTAAAATGTAAGTTAATAGCATTATGATTACTTACTTCTGATTTTGTTGAATAAATTTAGTTGGGTTTTTTAGAGAGATTTTGAGAGGGATTTGATTTTTTTTTGGTAAAATGAGAGTAATAAAGGATGAGAGAGCTTCTGCCAGATTTGTAGCATGAGCGCATCGGCAGTTAACTGTCGAGGTTTTCCTCAGTAGTTAACTACAGCCGGTTCCAATCAAATTCGACAGTTAACTGTTGAGAGGCATTTAAATAATTTACTTGTGTTTTTCAGCCCTATCAAATGTGTGAACATCAATTTTCTCAGCGCATACCCTTCTCAAGGTTAGGGAAGACGGTAGAATTGGAAATTTGGAATATATATTTTTAGTTTAAGTATATAATAATAATAATAATAATAATAATAACAATAATAATAATAATAATAATTTTTTAATAACAACAATGGACTTTTGTTTTTGTGAGATAAAATACTGGACTTAAATATGACAAAGGCCCAATATGTTTAAAAGTTTAAGAAAATTGCTTTTCTGACATTCATAACTTCACAATGACACATGAAAATTGTAACGCCCCAATTAATTATTTAATTATTTTTGGTTGAGTTTAGAGTCTTTTATATGACTTATATGATTTATGTTGATTTATGACATGTTGTGGTGTTTTAATATTTTATTAAGTGGCTTTATATTATTATTTTTTTTAGTAGAATATGTTGGATATTTAGAATAAATATATTTGAGGGGCTGGTTTGGAT
>Ga0228710_1007037_pt1 | contig 16795 bp, 8 predicted proteins | sample MedpolnodulmetaG_FD_177995 | JGI IMG/M metagenome (GOLD analysis project Ga0228710, IMG submission 177995) | Root nodule microbial communities from Medicago polymorpha collected in Santa Monica, California, United States - pink nodules | ecosystem: Host-associated > Plants > Roots > Nodule... | reverse complement strand
CCACTCATCTGTCATCACCTAACACCTTAAACTGTTACAATCTTTGCTCCATGACAACATTTCTGTAATCACCACCCTTGACTCTGCTCCTGTATTGCATTGTTACAGAACTAGGGATTGAGGTACAGGTTACTTCCTTCTGTTACTTCCTTCTTTTCGCTGTTACTTCCTTCTGATGCAGTACAATTAGCTTATGTCAAAGCCACATAAAACAGCAGAAAGTATCATCAAGAATGATCATATTTTTATTGTGTGATAAAAGCACAAGCTTCTGAGCACTTTTTAATTGTTGTATCTTGTACAGTCAAAGAAGAATTGGTGTCCTTTCTAGAAAGCTTAAGATATGCACCAGCACTACATGTAATCCTAACATTGAAGATTGAACTTCAGTCTAAAGGTTTTGGAGCATGAAACACATAATTTACCTAGCAACAAAATAGCATCAGAAAGCGGTGTCTATGTCCGACCAAGTCCACTTTTCACCAAGTTTAAAGTTTAAACTACTCCAAAAGAAAATTTGTACACACTCACTACTTAGCTTTTAATGAGCGACCTAACCTTGGAATGTGTAGCTAAAGTGTTGGTTCAAATTAACCAAAACGTTGCAAAAAATCTTTCATTACCCAAAGGTGTAGATTAAAAAAAAATATAGGGGGCCCTGTATCAATGTTTGAGATTTATAACTGCTTATAACAGACATCAAAACCATTAAAGACATCACCCTTTATTGTTTTAGAAATACTCACTTCCCTTCTCTGTGTATATCAAGGAGATTAAAGGTAGAATGTTAGATGTGGACATGTTTATGTCAAATCATCCCAACTCCTTCAAGGAAAAGTCAACAATACATACACTCTCAAGAATTTTCCATTTAATTAAGTGGATTTTATGTAAGGTTATTACAAATTTTAACATAATGAGTAAAATATATTTCATATGAGAAGAAATTGGACTTTTCTAGTACTGCACAGAACTTCCTGTTTGTCATCCCTGAAATTCTATTAGGCGATGCTGCCATGTCCCCCTTGTGGGTTATCAGTCAAGTATGGTGCACATACATTTACAAACAACAACAACCATGCCTTATCCCACTAAGTAGGGTCGGCTATGGTTCACACACATTTAACCAACTAAAAATAAGACTTTTGCAGAATCAGTAGTCTCGTCATTTATTTTATTTTTGGACAAAACCAATGCGCATCTAATGTTTTACCGAATCTCTAGCAGGCATTCATGTCTGCTCTAGAGTTTCCTAACCGAGAAGATTATGCAAAATATCTTCTTTTTCTTAACAATAAAAGAAGATCATACAAAAAGAATGAAACAAATGTGCTCTTATTTCTTACCACTATTCTTAATTCAATACCATAAAACCAAAATTTAGGTCACACAAACCAAATCGCGGAAGTTCACAATTCAGATCGGGAAAAAGCAAACCCTAGGTATCGTACATCGTTTGCAATTTGGTCGCCAACAAAATGTAATACTGACCTGGACAGCATAGATTAGGTACTTGTTCGCGCAGTATCTGCCTGTATTGTTTCGAAACTGATGTAACACGTGCGGGTGGAGAGAGGGGGGCAGAGAGAGAGAGAGCGGCTGGCGGCGATAGAGGGATTCGTTCAAAGGGGCATAACTAATGCAAAGGCTTTATCGAGTCTTCAAATACCCAATAACTTGACAATTACATATGCCCGCACACGGGTTTTACCATATGCCGGTACACGGGTTTTACCATATGCCCGCACACGGGTTTTACAATTTGACTACAACTGGTCCCACCTTATTTTCAATAACCTACACTAAGATTCTTCCGCATAATCGGAGAGATGAAGTCATGTATTTCATAAAGATGTGCAAAAAATCACTTTTCTATCTTTGTGATCCACGTGTCGCATTATATACTTAACTATTGGCATATTTTAGATTTTTAGTAGGTTAAAATTTTAGGCTACATTAAATCAATATATATCAAAATGACACTGACATTATGCTGTCATTTTGTCCATGTAATTGACTTAACATATTGGGAAAAGGTGCATAACTGTTGTCATGTATAGTATGACAAAATACGGTTTAGTTTTGTAGGTGCCTGCAACATACAAGCAGCTTCTGATCACATTTAAACGATTTTATTTAAATGGAACACAATAAAAAGAAAGATAGCAAAGGGAAGGGAGCAAAATCCTCCTCGATAAAGCGGTTGAAAATAACTGAAAAAATATAAATATAAATAATTCACCAATCATCTCAAGCTCACATGTTGCTCAAACTGAGTAAAACACACCCATGCTTGTATTACTTGAGCCTTTATGCTTAATGAGCTCGGTTAGTATTTATGATTCAATCAATTTTTCTAACATATAATTCATAAAAGATAATTTGGTCAGACCAAAAATAAATGAAATGTTAACATTGAATTAACACATTATTATACTTATATTACTACTAACACATAATTGCATACACATGCACAACACATGTATAGTCCCTCCGGTCACATTTATAAGCAAATATTCCTTTTTTAGATAGCCAGATACATCAGATATTCAATGAATCTGAAAAATGAATATTTGCTTATAAATGTGACCAGAGGGAGTATATATGTAAAACCTCAGGTTCGGCTCATTTAAAAAACAGAACAAAACTTTCAGCTGTTGAGTAAAACAACTTTACCTCAAGTTCTTAAGAAAGAATAGGCCATAAAAAGAAAACATTTCACTACTTTACCATAACATCTTCAATATCTACCCATAGGACATAACTATACCATATACGCTATCAAGTAAATGAAGTATAATAACTTTAACTCTCTTAGGTAGTACCATCACATGTCCGCATTGAACAAATTTCATTCTTAATTTGTTCAAGAATATTTAAGCTTTCCTTCATAGTTTCCTTAAATCTGTCAGCAATAAATAATTTTCCATAATTGTTAGTGGGTATAGTTTTTTTATGACATTTAAATCCTTTATGAATATGATTATTGGTTAGATATATAACAAACGGTATAGCATATAATTAGATGTTGCCTTGATATTTACGAAATTGTTGACTTGAGAGAAAAGTAAAGGATCCGTCATATCAGGGACCCAAAAAACCTCTTTTATTTCCCAAAGTTTAAAAATTTACCGATAGTTTGTTTGAAAGAATGGAAAAAAGGTCATGAAGGAATAGAAAATGAGGAAAGGGTACTGAGAACCATTCCTCCTCGTATTGGATGGTTCACCCTCGGGGGGAGAATAATAAACCTATACACATTTGAGAACACAATAAAAAGAAATTTAAAGGGAATAAAATTCTCTTACTGTCAAGCCTTTGTGGGGGGTGGGGGTTGAAATGTTGGGAAAACGCTGATGGTCCCCCCACCTCCCAAAACGAGTAGAAAACACTACCAGAAGCTATCTTCCGGTGGGGAGGGGGAGGCGGAGCCTGTTCCAAAATGCTACCAAGCCGGACATTTTTTATTTCCTTCATTGTTATGCCCCTGTCTCCTATGTGAGACTGAAAATTAACTGGCCCTTGCACCATTTCGTGTTCTCTTCCATCTTACCCATCCAAATGAGCTTCCTATAACAAAAAATTAGAGCATCCTAATATATCTCGGCCTGATCGTGTTGAAAAACTCTCATCTCATCATTCTTTCCACTTCCCCATCTTTTCAACCTCTACTAATTCATACTCTTTTGTCCCCAATTGCTGACACTGCAGTTTCTTCTCTGCTCTATCTATCACGCTCTAAAACTCTGTTCATTCCACATGCATTACTTTCTAACATTTCCTTCTTAATATTTGACGATTTATACGTTCTCCCTAAATATTTTCAACAACGATTTACACCGAAAACCCCGATTCTTTCAAGTTTCGATTTTCAACAGTCAACTACACTATTATTATTTTTGGTCTATACACAGAATGAGTAGCATCACTTGAAAACTCTCTCTCTCACACACACACACACAAAGGGGAGTTCCCGGATTCGAACCCAGATAACCACGGAAAACATCTAGTATAACAATTTCGGAATTGCCGGCCTTATGGACAACTACACTCTATTCTAAGCCAAGTCAATTCTACCAAGTACCTACACATAATTATAATTTACAAAAAAGGGTATTTTCTATACACTAATACCCTTCAAAATGCCATTTTTAGATAGACTAAAATAAAAATATATAAAAATCAATTCCAGTGAGAGTAATTCAATTGTTCTAAATTCACTTCAACCAATTCAGAGTAAAAAAAAAACTCGAATATCAATGAAGTATATGAAGTTATAGGTCTGGGTTTCTGAATCAATGGTGATTATGAGATGAAAAAAGAAGTAAACTAACTAAAATCGCTTCATGCATGATCGATTATAACAATGGTGAATAGAAACAAAACTGAACAGAGAGTGAAAAAATGGTAAAAGGAAGAATCAGAGAATGGTACCTTATAAGCACGGAATTTGTTTGAAGAGTTACGGTGATAGCGACGGGAGATAGAGGAGTGGACTATGGAGTGGAGAGGGTGAAGAATAGATTTAGAACTAAATTAGAAATATTGGTGAATTCGATAGAGGAGATTTTAAAGTGTCATAATTTTGGTTCTTCTCAAAAAAAGAAAGAGAATTTAATTTTTATAAATAGTAAATAAATAAATAATTAACGATCTTAGGTTTCCACATCAACAAAGGGTGTTTAAAGGTACGCGTCAACCCACGAACAAGTTTGATATTTTGAACACGTGGATTCAATTTGTTTATGAGACATATTGTTTTAATTTTATTTTCTCTATAAATTGTTAGCATAAGAGATGTCAAATGGGTTTGTCCAGCCTGGTCCTGAAGGCCCGAGGACATAAATGGGCTAACCAGGATGAGCCGGGTCTGATACATATGGGTCATCCCAACCCAGCTTATTATAGTCTTGGATTTAAATGGGGAATTTGAACTGATTCTAGGTAAGTTCGGTTCTCAATCCTCTGCATTGTTATCATGGTTTTGTCCCATAATGTTTACGAATATATCTGGATTTTGACTGGCAATGTATTGTCGTACCAAATCCCGAATCAATTTTTTCACCGTAGGATATTTTCTTGCCCCGAATCCACTGAATATTGGGACTTCAGAAGTGTATAGCCTATTGAATAATGATGTTGTATTCGTTTGCTTGAACCTTTGAGAATACTCGACTGATTTTTCCTTAGGTGGTCGTACCAACTTGACTACCATTTTATCCTTCCTGTAAGTTTTGAACCAATTTGGCTTAGAGATGAATACCATGGCATCTCCATTGATTAGAAAGAATCAATATCAATGATCGTGTTTAAAACTCCTTTATCGGCTAACTTAAACCTTCCTTATTTAATTGCTTTTTGAATGGCCCTTCAGAATATGATGCAATTAATCGTTGAGTGATTATATGAATTATGTCATTTGTAATATCTTTTGTCTTTAATCTCCTCGCTGGAGGAATTATGTGACCATCTAATAGCCAAATATGCTAATCTTTGAGCATATGATCAAATATTTGGCCAACTTTCGTTGTGTCAAAGGCATATTCAACGTAGTCTTCGGATGGGTGGGTGTTTTTCCCTTTAATTGACCTCAAGGTGCGACACATATAACTTTTCTCTTTCAGGATTTCATCCGTTAATATATATATGTCACAGTTGACTTATCATCATCAAACTCGTCACTGTCTATGATGAAAACGGAGACTTCTCCTTCAACTAGCATGCTTCTTTTCTCTTTCTTGAAATAACTTTTCTATGTGTTCTCCTCGTGAAGCCAGTTTGTTTAGGTCATGGCAAGCTTGTCCAACGAATTTATCTTTTTTTGTGGGCGCATGCCATTGATGGTTATTGATGCATATTGAGTGTCGGGAAATTGGACATAACATTTCCCAATAGTTAATTATACCTCTCAATCAAGTCAACAACTGATTCATCTAATTGTTGTTTGACATTCATCATAATGGTTGCCGTTACTTCTGGCTGAGGCCAATAAATTTTTTTATGCAAACATCTTTATATGTTTGCCCATGTTTGGATTGAGTATGTTTGGACTGAGTTTGGTGGGGGGAAGAGTGTCATTAGAAGGTTGCTCCTACCAATGATAAATAAAACACATGCTACTTATGAAACTCATTCTGTTTCTCCTCCCTGCACTATGCAGTAAATCTATCGATATTCTATATAGTTGATTTGTCATCTTGTTCCAAGAAGGTAGCAAAGTTAGGAGTCTTATAGCCTCTAAGAAGAGGCATTAGTCTATCAACCCATTCAGGATATGACTTCCTATACACATGCATACCCATGAGTTTCAATTGTATCCTAAAGTACCTCTTGATTGTATCGGTTATGATGTTAGGATATAGTTGTTGTCCAGGAGGTGTCACCTTGGCTGCTACTAGCTGATGCCACATGTTTTTTAAGGGGGTTTGGAAACCTTGTTGTGATTGGACTTAAAACGGAGGAATCCTAACAGCTACTCTATATTCGGCTCAATGTTGTTTCTTCATTGAGTCACATGAACTAACAAATGGTTATATTGATGAAGTGGATTCATGATACATCATACATGGTTAGTCACTAATACAACTCGCTGCTAGCTGAGGTATCGTCAAACCCATCAAGTTTGGTACAAATACTTCATGTCATAGCATGTATGTTGCAGTATTAACGGATGCTGGTGAAAAATTTGTCCATGGCTACTGCATCGGATAATCCTGAACTAGACATGCAATTCATGTTAATGAGTTGCAGGTGTATCCTCCAGCGTAAAACATGTTGCTCGCCTACATAGAACTGTCTTAAGGCGAAACTTGTGGCATGTCAATATGTTGTATTTCCTCATATGGCCTCCACGCCAAATTTATTTGACCTGCTTGAAGGTTATACTAGTTATACGCATCATTCGCCATTGGATCCTCGTTAAGGTTAACTGTGGCAAAAATACTTGACCGGGAATAAGGTGTAGCAGTTGTCAATTGTATAAGAATCGACATGCTTTGAAGAGCAACGACTGCCAAATATTAGCTCCCTTACATATCTTGTGGAATGTTGATGACAAATTGTCACTGAAATTGGCTCGCATAGCCTCCAAATCCATGGCTTGTTGAAACTCATTTTGAGCCATGGATTTCGTAATGTCAACAAGTTGTTTGTAGACTTGATACATGATGTCATGTATCCCATGTCAATCCATTGTCTAATGAAAGACATTCTCATTACTATTGGAGTCTTAGGTGTTTAAACCAGTTGTACCTAAGAAACGTTAGAAGGAGCCATGGAAGTTGACATTCCTAATGTTTGTGAAGGTTCATTCGATCCATAATGTCCTGACTTTTTGGTTGTTGAAGATGACAGTTGTTCCATACTATTGAGCTTTTTTCCAGATCTTAGGTGCATATGACAAATGTAATCCTGACTTAAGAAACTGAACTTTCTAGTTGTAAAGGTCGTATTGACCCACCAGAGATTGAATGATGTATATTATAAGTGTATATTATGTAAAACCCTAATTGATAACCCAATTGTTGAACACCCTAGCACATTACATCAAATAAAAGGATTTTTCATAATATGTTAAGGAGAACCGCATATTTTTCTTCAATGTCAACAATTCACATAAATCCGACAAATATGATGAATTAATTTTAGAATGCAAGACTTCTTGTCTTGTTCTTTTGGTACAACGGGCCAAAACTGTCGAAAATCTCAACCCAAAACTACAAATTTTCTACCAAAAGAAAAGTTTATGGGTCAACAGCCTCAAAACAGTGTTTATGGGTCATTGGAGCTTCATCCTAATGATAAGTTTTGTTTTGACTATTAACTTTGTCGATGGGCTTTGTTGTGGAATATTGCATGTGGAGAAATAAAAAAATCTAACACACCCGAAGAAAAAATAGCATTCTTGGTCCATTTAATATAATTAAATTTGAACGCATATTTTCTATTTTTATTCGTGATTTCATTAACATCTAATTTTAAACCCTATTATAAAAGCTTGCTTGTACGAGTTAATATAGCTTCATCTTGGTTGACGGAGGCAGCTACGGTATTGAATTATAAAACGGGTGAAGTGTAACACCATAAACTCTAAAAGTGATAAATTACGCTAATGATACAATCATATAAAGAATTTAGATGTTACTTCTTCAATAATTCACCAAACATGCATAAATAATTTTCTCAACATCGCAGCAGATTAATAACATCATGTAATTTAACATCCAAATAAAACATCTCAACAGTCGTCCATAATAAAATAAGTCACCGAGTGGCCATGTCATTGTACAACTCATGACGTCAATTATACATAGTCTCAAAAATCTCCAACAGACATAATAAAGATAAATATCCAAGACCGACCCTAATCAGAGCCCTAGAGACTACGACACCAGAGACAATAAACGAGGTAACATCCAAGCTATCCTCAAGCAAAGCAACTAGTCCTGCATGTCGTCTACCCATCCATAAGAATAAGGTAGGCAGGCAACCAAACGACAATTAGGGGTTAGTTCACAATTCACAATTAAACATAATTCAATTTCATATGATTAATAAATTCAACATCATCATAATCCAAAAAGTATACAAGCAATCAATCAATGTATACAATTAGAGTCTGGTTCAAATACTCATAATCATCAACAAAGTCCACCAATGCACATATACATCGATTCACATAAGACTTGACTCATCAATTATTAAATGCATGCAATGTTCTATACTCTTTTAGATGCATGTGGTACCAAAGGATTTCGGAGATAATTTTATCGTTAATGAATCCACACCCACATAAGAGTACACCTCTTCCTACGTATTTCACCTATGTAAAAGTACACCTCCTTTTACATTTCTCATATGACTCAATATGACTATGATGCATGGACATCACGTAAGACGCGACAATGCGCCTAACACCAACTATATAACCACCAAACAATGTAAAAGTACACCTCCAATTACATTTTCTTCGTAATCAACACCATAGGCATTATCAAGTTTTACAATCCACATAATCAACAAGTCATAATTCAAACAAGAGTCATCACTGAATTAACAAATCAAAATCACCAGAGGAATCATCATCATAATCAACACTTTTCACCTTAAGAAACATTATCATTTCAAGTTCATATTTCACAACAAAGACGGACAACTAAGCACACCATAATAACTATCACCTTAGACACCCAATTTACATTAATTCATCCTTGTTCTACTTTATAAGCATGAACCCAAAGTCTCCTACAAGTTATCCGACCATAAAATATCAGTTTGACATTATTCGCCTATGTTTATGAAAACTAGCATTTTCTAATTATTCCGCCAAAGTCAAAGTAAACAAGTTCAAACGCCTCAACCGAGTATATATACAATTCACATATGAGTACAGTAGCATATACATATACATTTCATAGGCCAATTTTGATTATTCCCAATATTTCACAAAGTTCGTTTCATTTAGTCATTTTTCAAAAGAATTCCAATTTTGGAGCAAACCAAGTTAAAGTGAATGAATATCATCCAAAACATTTTTATAAATCATAACTACAATACACAATCCTAATCCCATCCTTTTTTTTGTTGAGAAAACGAGTTTTCGGAAAATCTCATGCTCTTAAACATTTTCAAAAGTGTATGATACGATTCACAAAATCAAGTTCAATCTAACTCAATTGATGTTTTCAAAGGTTTTGAAAGCTCGAATACAATTAAGTACATCAAAACATGGGTGTCTATTCTTGTGCAACTCGCCAGAACAGGTCACCCTGTTTTGGTTGTTCCCTCTCGGAAACTCCCAATTTTTCACTCAAAATCCCCATTTTTGATCCCCTTGACCCCAAATTCGACCCCAAAACTTGTACACTAGTTTATAAACATCAAAAGACATTTGAAACAACAACAAACATCGAATAAGAACATCAATTCACCTCAATTTCATCATCTAGTTCATATCCACCAAAACCACCATTTTCTCATTTTTCATTCAAACTTCATAAACAACCACATCAATTCGAACCCCATCAACATACAAACACAAAAAAGCATTCATAAAGTGAATTCAAACATGTTTCCACAATAATCACTCACCAATTCATGATTTACACTCAATTAATCAAAAATCTTCAAAACAACACAACACCAACAACAACTATGAAGTTTAAGCTCTTCACACAACAATTTCATGAAGTTTATCATACCCACAAATTCACATGAATTAGGAGCACGAATTTCATCATTCAAAACCACAAAAAGTCACAATTATCACAAAAACACTTAAACTCATAATTGAAAATAGGAGATTATAGCTTAATTAGTGAAAAGAAACCATCCCCCTTACCTCCAATCTTCAAGAATCCAAACCCTAACTTCACTTTACCTCCTAGTCTTCAATCTCTCTCTCTCTCTCTCTCTCTCTCTCTCTCTCTCTCCCCTCTTTTCTTCCTCTTGATCCACTTTCTCTCTCTACCTCTCTCTCAATATGTTTGTGAAATGAGTGAATGAATGTAATGACCTAATTTTCTCACAAGTGTTGTGTTTATATAGTCACCACATAATTAGGCTAAGTCTCTAATTGTCTTAATGAACTCAATATTCTTACCAACTAATTCACCAAAGTTACTACACACTTAAACCGTCAAAATAACGAATAATTACCATCTCTAAATAATTACCCCAACTCAGTAGTAACTTAGTAAAAATAGTTTTTTTTGAAAAAGAATTCTCACTTAAAACACAAAAAATAACTCTCTTAATAAAAATGACTATTTTACCCTTGCTCACAAAATGACCAAAATACCCTTGAGTCTAAAATGACTAAAATACACCTCTAGGCCAAAAATTTACCAATTCCGAACAAAATTAACACGGAGACAATTAATCACACACAAACACATATAAACAACATAATAAATAATTAAAATAATTCTAGCGAAAAAACAAGTTGTTACATGAATCACCTTTTATGTCTCATGCTTTGCCGTCTGGGGGGACCCCTTGAAGGTTGCAGTTTTGGGATCTTTTGATAGAGGGAATTAGGAAGAGGCTTCCAGGGTGGAAAAGCCGTCATTTATCTTTTGGGGGTCGTCTGGTTCTTTTGAAATGTCTCATGTCTTCTCTTCCAGTTTACTTCCTTTCCTTCTTCAAGGTTCCCTCATGTATCATTTCTTCTCTTGAATCTTTATTTAAATGTTTTTCTTAGGTGGTGAGGACATTAGGAAAATCCCTTGGTTTAATTGGGATACAATTTGGTTCAATAATGAGAATAAAGGTTTGGGTGTGAGGAGATTGTGGTAATTTAATATTTCATTTTATGGAAGTGGTGTTGGAAGATGGAATTGGATCATGACAATTTATGGTATAAGGTGTTGGTAGCAAGGTATGGATTATTTCAAGGTCGAGTGAGGGAAGGGGGAGTGGTGTTTTTGTGTGATGGCACCAGGTGTGTAGTGTGCGAGGTGGAGAAGGTTTGGTGGATGATAGGTGGTTTGAAGAAAACTTGGTTAGGGAGGTGGGTGATGGTTCAAAAATGATGTTTTGTACAGACTTCTGATTAGAAGGGGGACATTGTGTGATGGTTAAAAACACAAAATGCAGCCGATTAACCCGTTCATGTTTGTAAACTTTGGGTTGGTCTTACGCAAACCTAAAAAAATTGAGAAAAAATTGGAGTTAGGATCCTTTACAGTTAAGACCTTCTCCATTTCTTCCGTTTGATGAGATAAAGACAGAATAAAATTTGAAAATAATTAATGATGGTGGGACTCAATTAATGATAGGACCTACCATATATTTTGTATGTCTATCTCTTTCATAATTTTCTTAATGACAATCTCCATTTACTTTTATAAATTAAGAGGATCATTACTCAATAAGTAGGGACATGATATGAACAAAGCTTATTATCTGTTTGGTTACGGTAGAATAGAGAGGGGATATGTTTTAGCTTTTAATGGTTTCATTAAGGTTTTTAGAGGGGGAAGGGGAAGTGGAAGTGGAAGGGAGGGTATTAAAATTCCTCCAAAGCCAACTTTGGCTCCCTCCAAAATGGAGGGGAGAGAAAGGTTGTTTAAATTTAGACTTAAAAAGCTTAATAATTAATGTGATCTTAATTTTTTTTTTGAAGAATGACCTTAAATACTTATAAGGTGAAAAATGTAACTTTATTTTTTTTCCTCCATTAAAATCTCTCTCTTCCTTTTGTCAAATTAAACACATTTTTTTTAAATCTCTCTCCCGCCTTCTCGATCATCATTGTTATATAACTTGATTGTTGGGAAGAGGTTGATGCACTTGAAATCTGAAAAGTTTAATTGTTATGCATGTAAAACTAAAAACATATGGGATTGCCACACTAACCTTTAGGTTCGATTCGTCCCCACCAATAACTGTATATTGGATGCAATAAGAATGACCAGCGAATTCCCTTCAGGATACTATGAGTTCTTTGATGTGTATTGCACAACCACACCAAACGTATCTCTAACAATATTTTATAATTTATGGTTCCAACAATTCACCCATGCATTATAGATTGATGGATGATTTAAAGTAAGAGAATGAGGGAGAATTATGTTCTTAATGTAACAAAATTCATGTCTTTTTTTGTGTCCAAATTGATGCTCAAATGCAATCATTTATAGTGCATTATATGACCCTTCACATGATAGAAAACACCCCTCTGACTTGAATCAATACTATGGTTCATTAAACACCCCTTTACCTATCATATACATCAGATTTTTGACTTGAATTAACGTTGTGATTCATTATCTATCAATAAATGATAATGTTCTAATGTATATGAATGATTCTCATGAAGAGTTACAACTTTTGACGAATATTTACAACTTTTGGTTCTAAAGTGATTCCATTATTTTGGAAATGACCAACAATCATTTCAACATCTCAAAGTCTAACTCGTATTGTCGGTCATTCATCTTGTTGTGCTCCAGCTAGCTCGCATCCTCCACTTTCGTCTTCCCATCTCACGTCGTCCCACTTCATCTTTTTGGTAATGTTTACTATCTGATTTTGTACAACATATGAGATTGATAACTAGAAGTACGAAGATGGGAGGATGCAAATTACTATTGTATATTTTGATAATTGTACTCTTTAACTTATACGTCCTTCATTTTGGTAATATAAGATTCAAATTCTTAAATAATTCGTAAGACCAGTACTACTTGAAGGGTAAAAAATTGAAGGACAAATTAAAGGGTAAAACTCTGATCAGGGCCGTTCCTACGGAAATGGAGACCCGACTCTCAAAATAAAGAGAGGCTCGTAGAAAAAAAAAACGCAAAAATAATTTTTTTTAAAGGAAAAAATGTTTATGATGTTTGTTTTAATTTATTTTTTGTGCAAATATTTATAATGTTTGATGTTAGAGTTATTTCATACTAAAAGTATGGGCTAAAAATTGCAAGAAATACTCTTAAAAGAATAAGAAGTAAAAAAAAAAGTTATTGTGTTTTGTAATTGTAAAATAAATAGTCCAAAAGAACAAAGTTTATAAAAAAAAAAGTTATTTCATACTTCGAAGGAGATTCAAACTGCTGTTAGATTGGTTCTACATGGGAAGATTGCTTTAGCAAGATGTTTCTGAAGTGACTAAGGCTTTTACTAAGTTTACTAGTTCTTAGGATGTTTTCCTTTGAAGTATTTGTTTAAAATTTTGGTTGGTTATTTGATGCTTGAATAGGGTTGCGTTTTGTAATTTGTGGGGTAGTAGGATACTAAGCTATAAATTATTTTTGAGGTCTATATTTTAGGGAGGTTCAACTTCATTGAACTGTTTGCGCTCTTTAGGATCTAACTCTGACTCTATTACTCGTTTCATATTATGTTATAACAATGAAATGAGTGACACAACTATAACTACGATTTCTAACTAAACTATCTGTTTTTGTAAAAAAAAAAAAAAAAAAAAATTAAACTAACTCTTATTATATTATTAGTATCTTATATATATTCTAAAAGTCATTTCAATAATAATGAAATGAGTGACGCCGACAGCACCTAATCCATGTCTCTGCTTTTGAATAAGTTTCGAATTTGCATGTAGGGTTTTATTTTGGCATTACTTCATGTTATTCCTTCTCGTAATCATAACGCAGGAAATTTACAAATATACTAAGTTAATGCGTAATCAGTTTATTCCTGAATCAATTAAGTACCAAGACGTGTTGGGTCTGATATAATACTTAATATTATGTCGTGATTCACTATTCATGAAAATATTAATGTTCCTTAAAAAAAAATGAAAATATTATTGTTGTTGTTCATATTGAACTTATAGTCGGTGAGAAACAAAAACAACAAAAAACATTTAAAATCTAAAAGTAGATACAAATTATTACACAATATCATCTTCACCATCTTAATTGGTTATCAATATCTTCAAACTTTTTCTTAAGGTCACTCTTGAAATTGCAAACATATAATTGACTAAGGGTGTTCAAAACCGAACCAACCCAATAGAAAAACCGCAAACTAAACCAATCCAAACCGAAACCACAAAAAACCGCACTTGGTTCGGATGAATTCAGATGACTTTTGCACTAAACCGCGTGGTTCGGTTCGGTTTGCGGTTTGCATCTCAGCAACCAAACCAAACCAAACCGCAAGAATAATCAATGTTACTTAAACTTGTACTAGCCCAACTACATAGCCCAAGTCTAAACTAAGCCCAAGCCCACCGCCCCAACCCAACTATTTCATTTCATTTCTGATTTCATTTCCTTCTCCTGGACTCCTTAGGGTTTCTACGTCGTACCTCAATCTCTCCCATAATCCAAATTCCATCTCCCCCATAATCCAAATTCCATATCTTTTGATTCGATTTTTCCATTGCTGCATCACCAAGTTTGATTCTAATTCCTTTCCATCTCCTTCAATTCATTTTCAGTGATGAATTTGTTTATCACGGAAACAACAAAATAAAATTTTCTATGTTTATTTTGTAACAAGTTGGCAATATTATAGTTAATGTAATATGTTTTTATCTCGCGATAAACCGCACCAACCGAACCAATCCAAGCCACATTGGTTTGGTTTGGATGACTTTTTAAAAATCAACCGAACCAAACCACACCACATGCATTTTTATTTCGCGGTTTGGATGACTTTTATGCTCAAAACTGAACCAAACCGCACCGCGAACACCCCTATAATTGACCATATGAAAATATTGGTGTTGGAAGATATACTCCAACATGTTTAAGTGATTGTCCTTGACTTTTATTAATGATCATTGCAACCTTAATTCCCATTAAAAACTCTTCCTTGACATCTCGGTTTCGTCTCCCTCTCTTCCACATATCACTTTATCAAGATTCAGTTTCTCTATCTGATTTATTTTTCTTCCCTTTTTTTTTGCTTCTTTCTCATCTTTTTTTGTCTATAGTAGAAAAGTTGATAGAAAATAGGCTTAGATGGTTTGAACATGTAGAGAGAAGACCAGTAGATGCTGTTGTAAGAAGAGTAGATCAAATGGAGGAGAGTCAGGTTAAAAGAGGTAGAGAAAGACCTACGAAAACCATTCGAGAAACCATTAGAAAAGATTTAGAGGTCAATGAGTTGGATCCAAATATGATTTTTGATATAACACTATGACATCATTTGATCCATGTAGCCGACCCCACTTAGTGGGATAAGGCTTGGTTGATGTTGTTGTTGTTGTCGTCGTTTCTCATCTTTCTTTCTCCATTCCATTTCTTGATCATTTGTTTTTCTCCCACTCTTCATCCATTATTTTTCATTTCTACACATCTCCAAATATTTGTTCTTAGAGAGTTAGGTTTTGAGGATATTTTTTTTATTTCATTGGTTTGTTTCCCATCCATCTTTCTCTTCAAATTTTAGTTTCTATTTGCAAATTAGAGGCACATTGTGATATACAAAATATTCTGTTAGTGGGATAATTGGATATATGTATGAATGGGGTAATTGATCCCACTGTACGTTAATATCATATGCCCTTGGTAAAATTAAGTTATTTTTGGTAAAAAAAATAATATCTACTAAAATTCTTGTGCATTGAAATTAGAAGACTAAATGAATTGAATGGAAGTGAAATAGATATTGAAAAAAAATTAACATCTACCTGTACCATTTTGTAAAGCTTCATATATAACTATGAAATTGACTATATTATTACTTTTATAGTTATATTCAATATTATGTTATCAAACTACCTCAAAAAGTAACAAAAACAAAAGATGGACTGCTATAAAAAATATATATACAAAAGTCAGCACCAAAAAATTGATCCTAACCGCAAAGGCTGTTAAATCTATAAAAATAAAAAGGAAAAGAAACTGCTATGTGGTAATTGAAAGAAAAAAATAATAATGAAAAGGAACTGCAACGACATTAATGACTTAAAAAAAAAAAAAAAAAAACCTTTCATGTGCTACCTGATTCAATTCTTTGTAGACCTTTTTATTCATAAAAATTAATTGCATGATTGTTATTAGGTTCAGTTGCATGTTGGTGAGAAATGATTTAGGGATCGTGAGATTGAAGGAAATAGGACCCTAGATTTGTGTTGGATACATAACATTGAAGCAATCACATGTCAACAAAAACATCAATGTCATGGAGGAAAGAGTTGTGAATTGGAAGCATGAGGTACCTTGTTTGATCCCCATCTAGATTTTTTTTTCATAAAAGGGAAAAAAGGTAGGATTTAAGGTAGGAGGCTTGATAGGAGTTATATATATATATATATATATATATATATATATATATATATATATATATATATATATATATATATATATAGTGATAT
>Ga0228710_1007036_pt1 | contig 16796 bp, 8 predicted proteins | sample MedpolnodulmetaG_FD_177995 | JGI IMG/M metagenome (GOLD analysis project Ga0228710, IMG submission 177995) | Root nodule microbial communities from Medicago polymorpha collected in Santa Monica, California, United States - pink nodules | ecosystem: Host-associated > Plants > Roots > Nodule... | reverse complement strand
TAATCAAAAAAAAAAAAAATAAAAAAAAAAAAGGAAATAAACAAATAAAAGAAAAGATAATGTGGTTGAAAGTGGTTTTTTTATGAGAGGAAGAGGTAGATGAAAGTAATGAAAAACAATTTGTCTATATAAAAGAAGAAAAATCATGTCATGATCAATTTTGATTGGCTAATGAAAAATAAATGAGTCATGATCCATTTTGATTGGCTAATACAAAATAAATGAGTCATGATCCATTTTGATTGGTTGATAAAAAAAGCATTATATGAGCTGAAAAATTTGAAGATACCATATATACTTTTCAAAAAAATTAAAGCAAATGTTTATATCAGAGATTTCATATAAATGAGTACATATCTATTCCTGTTAAAGATAAGTTATCATGTGTTGATAAAATTAGTTTGATGGTCTATAGTAATATTCCAAGGCATTTTTGGTTTGATCTAAGTGCATTTCCTCAACAACAAATATGAATAGACAAAAAGAAGATAATTTAGAGTTTTCCTATTTGCTCAAATCGGCAAATTCCTCTCTGGGTAAATAAATACGAATGGTAAAAAAAAACACAACAAAAAAGGAAAGGTCTCCTTGGGAGGATGTGATGTGATCACTCTTTACATAAGCTAGAGCTCACTACACCCATTTAAGTTGGTCTTTCTAATTTCTAAGATCAGTAATAATAATGGTCTCCAATTTGCAGTCTGAGATCTTTAAATTTTAAACATAAATTGTTTGTATTCGTTATATTGTCACCATGATGAGGAGTCTTGTATGCATACCAACACAATATACAGTACAAGACTGTTAAGAGAGAATGACTTTTTGAATTATCATTTTTATAATGTGGATTGTTTTTCCTACTGTGTTGTGGATAATTGCTATTTTTTTTTTTTTTATTTTCGGGGTTCGAACCCTGGACCTTGCATATATTATGCGTTGTCTCTATAAACTAAGTTAAACTCACGAAGACAGGATAATTGATATTTTAATGGAATTTAACTAATTTTTGAATTGATAATTCAAATGGTATTATAAAAATGATAAAATAGTTTAAATGAGTGGTGAAATCAGAAGGAAAAATTCAATCTAAATAGGTGTCTTCCCTTTATATATTGTTATAGATATATATTTAAATTATCAATTAAAAAATGAGCTAAATTTATTCTATAACAATATAAAGGAGGATAAGGGACTTTGATGTCATTGAAAAGATAATAATTTATATTATATTTGTTAGATTGGTGGTGTCCATAGTTTTAAAAACCAGCTCAGACCGGCCGATCGAATTGGTCCAATCGAGAACCGATGGGGTGCCTGGTTCAAACTACACAATGGATCGGACATGTTGTTAAACCGCTGTGAACCGACAAGAATGGCCAAACCTGATGAAAACCGATGACCCGTCGGTTTTTACAAACCGACCAAGTCAATACTTCCTTTGACCGCGATTCCAACTATTTGCTAAAAAATTTGAAAATTGCCATAAAAGAAAGTTGAACATGTGACCAATAACATTGTTATAGTTTGAAAGTTACGGACATTTATGCCAATAACTTTAATCAAAATCAAATTTTCAACAAAAAAATTGTTTATAATTTACATGAGTTAGCGTGATAAAAAGAGCCATCAGATAGACACGAGAAAGCATGTCTGGATTCTAGCAATATATGTATGTATGTAGAAGATGTATCAAGTGAGAGGAGGATTATTGTGAGAGATGAGAGGATTATATTATTAACTCACTTGATACATCTTATATATATAATGAGTGATGAGATGAACTAATATTGTCCGTAGATAAAATTGTTCGATGTAGATTCAAAAACTCAACATAAAAGTAATTCCTACACTTTTTTCCTCGTTCTCACTGGAAACACCTTCTCCATAAATTTGTTTGTAATCTTTCTCATCAAGTTGGGCTAATCAACAAATATATAAAGGAAACATACTCTTTTGGTCTGGGTTTTCCTTTCGAATTTTACCCCTTTACTTAATTATGTTATCATTTTTATTTAAAATATCAAATAAAAAATTAGTTAAATCTCATTAGAATAGGAACAATCCATAACAATAGGATGAATAAACCACAATAATAGTAACAATATTGGACCCTAAGAAAAACCTTATTTTGACCTTATATAAAAAAATGTTTTGTTTTGGTGTAATCTTTTTTCTTCCAATTTTACCCTTCACTTCATTATTTTTTACAATTTTGTTGTTCCTTGCCAATAAAAGTGAAAATGTTCATCTTTAAAAATTCTTAGTATGTTATGTGATTGCTTACACTTTGATCTTTTACATCAAAAAACAATTATCCTATTTACTAGAAGGCGATTACACTAATGTGAATGTGCATGTCTAGAATTTACTTGGTGCATTATTTACCTTCTACAATAACTATTCTAGTAAGAGAGTGCTTATTTCCATTTTACCCATTAAAAATGCCTACAAGAAGACAAAACTAGCAAACTCTATGAGAAATTCAAATGAAAAACATAAGACAAATCAAGCAGTTACAAGAAATTACGACTGCAGAGTAAGAACGAATGTAAGTGCAACACATATAATCATATATTAACGAATCCACTAGTGACTTATCATCATTGAGAATTCGTTGATATAAAGAAGTCATTTAGAGACAATGACATCAAGGTAGTTATTCTTGATTTTGAAGGAAAGCTTCAGCAATATGAGTTTGTTGATTTATTTCAAACTACATAACAAGCTTTGAATATAACGAAATACTAGAAGGACAAAAGTCAACATCATTGTCGTCAAATTATAAAAGCAATTATACGATGAAGAGATCATTGTTGTTGATCACGGTGAATCCTTGGTGATTAAGCAGAACCTAGACATAATGTATAAAGGAAAATGTTGACTAATACACAATAGATTGGACACCAACTGCACTACTATACAAATTATAAGAATGTGGTGTTTAACTATATGGCCAGTAAATTAGAGCTTCCAAACCAAAATCATCCACATCTATACAAATTACAATGACTTAACAAAGTTAGTGAAGTAAAAGTCAGTAAGTGTTGTCTAGTGAGCTTTTCGACTAGTTCAAAATATCAAGATACAATAGGGTATGATGCCATTCCTATCGATGCATGACACTAGATTTAAACTCGAGGGTGAGTTCTATTCAACCCGGGGAGGATGATACATATCAAGATTAATCATGACCCTTTTCATTTGTTTCTCCATTGCACCACTATGTTATCAACTCTAAGCCACTACATTTAAACGAATTCATTTTTATTACAAGATCACACTTCCATTGATGCATTAATTATTACTACTAATTTGGACTCTAGGAAGATTAACATGTTCATATTTATCATGTGTATCGAGAGGCAAATAAGGCGCAAATGATTTGGTGCGTGGACTATATAGAGTGATTGTGTTTTATGGTCATCCTCCTCTCTATAGTTCACAAATAATTAATTTTTTTTTTAGGGAAGTTCACAAATATTTTTTGTTGATTCAGGTAGAGTTTCTACTCCCCACTTAATTTTTATTTGTTGTAGTTGACTAGTTGGTGGGCTTCAGCCACTTCAATCATCCTTAATCAACATGATTTACTTTGTATATAAAATGGTTAAATTGGTCAAATACTGTTTTACATGTTGTTTTATATGTTGTGAATCACGTATCTTTAAGGAAATTGAAGCATGACACGTTACTTGCAATATGTTGTGAATCACGTATCAATAAATGAGCTAGTCAATAGTTCCAACTTAACATTACTCAAAAAAAAAAAAAAAAAAAATTAAAATAAAAAAAAAAAAAAAATATTAAAAAAAAAAAAAAAAAAAGTTTCAACTTAACATATAAAAGCAATGCTAACTAATCAGAGGCAGCAAGGCACAAATGGTAGTAAAATGATTACGTATAGATTACAATCAAAACTAATGAATGATTATTTCTAAATACAGACAAAAGTTTTGGCTTTGAGTGACATGGGCGGTTTGGCAAGGAATAAAGAAAATATAATAGCACAAATCAAAATTCCAACTGGTCGACCGGCCTTAAAGCACGGAACACATTTGAGCAGTATATTCCATCGTGTCATAATAACCTATGCATGTGTTTGACAATTTTAGACACAAAAAGAAAAGTGATTTTATTAAATTATCTTTATCAATTAGTAATGACTTTTTTCTATAAAAGGAATTTAAAGTGAGGGATGCTGTCTCGATCTAAAGTAGAAAAACATCAAACTCAAAAACGTATATAAGGGTAAAATGATAAATGAATACAAACTTCTTAACACAATACCGACACCATCGTATACCTATACGGTATTTTTCATTTTTTATTTATTTTATTTTTCTTTCCCTCTTCTCTCTCTGTCACACAACCAAACTCAGCTTCCGCTTCTTCTCCGATTAGCTTCCGACCCCGCAACATTCACTCTCTGACTTCTCTCCGACAGCTTGTGACAGTCGGCACAACATCTAGATCTGAACGACATGTGAAGGTCGATGGGGGTGGTGACTGATGAGGATGATGGTGGTTGTGAGGACGAGGTGCGGTGCTGATGGTGGAAGGATGGTGGTGGCGGGGAGGACGATGGTGGGAGATTTGAGGACGGTGAAATTTCAGAGAGAGAGAGAGAGAGAAGGGACGAGGGTCGTCGGGTGGAAGGATGGTGACGGTGGTGGTGGGAGGACGGAGGTGGTATGAGGATGGTGGTTGTGGTTCAGTTCAGAGAGAAACATAAGAGAGAATGGAGCACGGGTTAGAGAAAAAGAAGATGGTGTTTAGTGGTTTTACAAAACTGCCCTTGACTTAAGGTTGAAATGACAAAACTGCCCATAGTGTTGATATTGTGTCTAAAATTTTGTGTCTAATTATCATTCCTCATAAAGGTATTTACTTTTACCTTCCTCAAATGACATTAGTGGAACTCGAACCCGAAACATTCAGATGCAAGATTTATCTTTATGTCATTAGACTAAACCGTTGAAATTATTCTTTCATGTATTTTATATTACAAATGTAAAACGGAAAATAATTATAATTGAGGTGATCCTCAGAAGGTGTGAACGCATATGGCTATGCTAGCTACCACTAATTAAGGATGACAAACGAATTCGCAACTGCATATATGTGGGATAAAATTTCACAAGTAATACAAGAAAGATGCCATAATGAATATCCATGGATAAAATAAACATATATTTTAACTTCCCGTTATTTAACGGATACGAATGCGGATTTGATAGTATCTGCATCCGCATATATTCATATCTCTATTAAAATAAGTAAATTACATAAATAATCATACTACCATTTCAACTTCAATAAAAAAAACATCTAACACTACAATATTATTGTGTGATTCTTCGATTCTCCTCTAAAACAAACCGTTAATACTATTTTTTTTTGTTTTAATCAAGGAACTCTATTTTTGTTAGATGTGATTAATTTTAATTTTTTTTTCTTTTGTTAGAAATGAATTGTATGGATATTTGGATATTGTTATTGTATTTTATTTTATTTTGAGAAATGGATATTGTTATTGTAGGCATGAATATCATTATGTTTTGCTTTAAAAAAAAGGGTTTTTCTATCATGTGCAAATTTGCACATGTTAAGAAGTTTAAAATAGAAATTTTGTATTGAAACTTGTACATTTAATATTAATATAAAACTTTTGAATAAATAATTGTTGTTTTCCAAGAAAAAGTTACTACTATTAGTTGTTTTAACATGTGCAATGTTGCACATGTTAGACAAACCCTAAAAAGAAAATCAATGTGATAAACTTTTGTCGTTAAATTTTATGTGAATATAAAAAATATTAACATAAATCAATATTTTAAAATGTTATCTATAAATATATGTAAATGCCTCAAAATATATAGATAACCGCTTTATAATTGAACAATCCCAAATGGCATAACCTTATAATTGGACGAGAGATGCATATTTAACCAAATTCTATGATACCAACATGTTAAAAAAATCTTCAAAAGTTTCGATAAATATATGTAGAGATTATTTCCATAAGCTTAACTCAGTTGGTAGGGATATTGTATATTATATACAGGGACCGATGTTTGAATTCCAGACACCCTATTTCTGCACAATTAAATTGTGTAAGCTCTTGGCACTAGACTACTTACCAAAAAGAATATATATGTAGGGAATAGGTTCAAACCGATGTGCTAAGTTTATCAATGAAAAAGTGATTTTTAACCATAAAAAGGTGGATTTCTAACAATAAAGTTATTTAAAAAACAATCCACAACGAAAATGAAAAAGAGAAAGACTAAAACGCCAAGAGATATTCTCTCCGATTATATATGCTACCCACTTTTCACGTGATTCCACGTATTCCATATACCATGTACACTTCATCATGCTTGTTATTTTGCACAACTTGTTCTACTTCAAAAAGGGGATGACTCATTATCTTTCACTTAGTCAACCCATGAGCCCAAAAAAAAAGGTGAAATGGAAATTTCATAACTTCCACAAGAGCTAACCACATTTAGATTCTATATTTATCCACATATTTATTCTTTTAGTTCTTGCCTAATAATAACAAAAATAAACAAATCAGTTAGCCCCCACTAAATCTTAATAATCATCAACATTTTCTTCATTAACTCACACATTCACACTAAATACAAGTATCTCCATTCCTATCATTTCCTATTTCACATCCTCTCTTTTTCATATTATATGCTTTATAAATAACATATACTCAAAAGAATATTGCAACCTACAAGCTCCTTCAACAACTTTCTTCAAGGTTTTGTAAATCTCAAATTTATATTATATATCATGAATTTTGATGATACCTCCAACACATGGCTTCAACTTGATCTTGATCTAGGTCTTGCCCTTCATGATCATTTTGATGACCATAGGAAGAGAGAAAGCAAGAAGACAAGAGTGGAGAATCCACCAAAATGCATTAAGGCTTATCCAATGCTTACATTAGGACCATCAAATGAAGAGGATGAAGACAGCACAAAAATTCAACATTCAACATCAAAGACTGAATCTTGTGATCAAAATTTACCTACTCAATTTACTTCTCCAAACATAGAGTCTTCATTTTCAAATTCCAGTAGCATCAAGAAGGAGAGTGGAGAGGAATTTGAGGTGGAGATAGAAAAGGTGCCAATTACAAGGATAGAAATTGTTGATAAAGATTGTAACCCAAGGAAGAAACTTAGGCTCACAAAAGAACAATCAGAAGTTTTGGAGGAAAACTTTAGAGAGCAATCTACTCTTAATCCGGTACCTTATTTCATAATATTCTCATAACTTTGGTTGCTTTAAATAATTCTTTAGTTCCTATACCACGTACCTTTTGTTTTGATATTTTTATTTTAGTACTAATAACTATTTATATATATATATATATATATATAGTATTGTTTCATAGGTAGACTGGCAGAGTAGTACTTCAACTTTAGACGACAATATCAGATTATAACTCTCTTTTGGTACAAAGATCATAACTAATTTTAACACAAACGAATATAACGTTGTACTTTATTGAATAAATATCATTTTACTGATAAAAAATTTAATTCCAATCTTAAAGTTTACAAATCATCTTCATGTTATTTGTTAAAGATTTCTTACAAATTAGTCTTATGGCACACTCAATTGTGTGTAGCAAATAGAAAATAAAAAATATGATATCATTTTAAACAAGTTTTTTCGATGATATTTGATTTTATTAGAATTAGATCTTGGTCTTGGTTGATTGTGTTCTGTCTAAGATTGAGAAGACCTTAGAATGAATTTGTTTCGTAGTTTCAAAATTTATTCTCTTGGATTACATTTTCTAGGAATTACATTAAAAAAATGTGTTTGGTATTATCTTGATATATTCCTAGGAAAATTGGTAGGTGTGTTTTATTTTCCAGAATAAACAATTTTTATAAACTTGTACGGAAATATGATGATATTAAATTTCTAACCTCATTTTTTTAGAAATATTTGTGGACCTTGAAACAAACACACCTTAGAATTTATTTATTTTTCTAATTCGTGCAATTGCTACATCCAATCCAATGTATTAAAAAAATTATACAAGAGTATATGTTGCTTTGTTATTATTAATAAAAAGAAAATCTCATTTTCTTCAGAAGCAAAAGCAAGCATTAGCAAATAAGCTGAATCTGCAGGCTAGACAAGTAGAGGTGTGGTTTCAAAATCGGAGAGCCAGGTAATTTACTACTCCGTGCGTTTTAAGATAAGTATCGTTTAAAGTTTTTTTATGTAGATTAAAAAATTTACAAAACTGTTTATCCATTAGCAATTGTCATAATGCATAACAAAATATAATGTCTTGAGACTTATCTACACACAAAAAAATTGTGATAAAATTGAAATAATGAAATTAATGTTACAGTTAAAAAATAAATCAACACTTACTTATATTACAATTGATGATAAAAAAAAGTACCATATACTTTACTGCTTTGGCTTTTATACTGGATCACATACTTTACCTTCTTTAATAGATAAATGTTTTCTTGTTAGTATATTGTAACTGGGCAAAGAGAAAACGGAAAAGGTTTAATTGGGATAACACGGGTCTCAACTCTATATGTTACTCGTGTAAAGGATACTCAGTTTAAAAAGGAAATAAAAAAAATGGAGAAATGTTAACATCCAAGGTCAAACCCTAAACCTCATTCTTAAACTCTTTCAACATCTCAACCCTTTGACCACATACTTTACCTTATTCCTCAAATTTTGTGGAATTGTATTTCTTGCATATACTAATGATTACTATGAACATGTTCAGAACAAAGCTGAAACAAACGGAATCTGATTGTGAAGTGTTGAAGAAGTGTTGCGAATCTCTAACAGAGGAGAACAAGAAGTTGCAAAAGGAGCTAGAAGAACTAAAGTCAATGCAAACAGTGGCAGCAGCACCCTTTTATATGAGGATTCCAGCAGCAACACTTACTATCTGCCCTTCGTGTGAGACAATTTGTGGTGGCAACAACAATGACTCCTTACCCTCGACAACATTGCTTATTGGCTCAAAGAATCATTATTTCCATAAAAGTAATAATGATGATAATTATCAATTTCCCCACTCATCATCCGCAGCATGTTAATTGGCAAGACTTTTTTGTTTTGTATATATCCTAGGAAAACTTTTTGGTTTGATGCATTATGTATGATAATTTTGCAGTATGTAGTTAGTTAGCAATACAATCACATGCAATTAGAGATATATGTTTGATATATAGATCGGTTAGCACCAAAAAAAACTAGTTTTCTATGATGGATGTGACTATTACACTTTAAAAAAAATGAAGCTTGTGTGAAAATGGGCTTAGAAGGTGAAAACTTTAGGTTTCCCCTTATAAACTCATGTTTATAGACAATGTTTGATCTAATAGCTTGTAGTTTGATACTTTTAAACTTAGATCAGATCTAACTCAATTTTTACAAAATTGGCTTATATCTTGTAACTTTCGTAAAAAAATTCCTTCAATTTTGCAAAACATAAAAAAGAAAAAAAAATGTATGTCAAATAGCCCCTCCCTGTTTTTTGCACTACACCCTATAACGTGGTCATTAACTATACATGTGGATTCACGGTTTAGCAAATGCCCCTCAAATTTAAAACTTATGTACAAATACTCATCTCAAATTTGACATTTATGTACATAAGTTTTAAATTTGAAGGGTATTTGTGCAGAAGTGTTGCTCAATATATTATCTTTCGGAAGTAACTTTTATAGATGAAGAATCTCCGTGGATCTTAGAATTTTGTTATGATTCAAAATAGCACATATGGAAATACGCTTGGCATAACATAATGGGTTGAGACAATTAGATATGTGGTTATTGATCCTAAAACCAAGAAAGCTTAGGTTGTGCATAAAGAGGGAAGTGATGATCAATAGTGGTATGAAGAAAAATGATTGAAGTCTCTCCCTTTGGTAATGACTTAAGTCTTAGGACTATGTCTTCTATCTTTCTCTTTTATGTACCAAGAGCACCAATTTTAATTGGGTTCTAATCTATCACTTTTATCTTTGATTGAATAGTTAATTTCCAATTATTCATTTATTACACTATCAATTGTGCAAACCCTTACAAATTTGTGGTTGGATGTAGCACAACACCACAAAATCAGTTTGTGAATTGAGTATTGTCCCAAGTTATAAACGTTTGTTCAGATCATCTCTCATCTAATGCGGGACTTTTTAACACACACTCATTCGTGCACAACACTTTTGGGTTTGATGCATGAATATAAATGGTGAATGACCCGGTTATGAAAGCTCAATAGTAGATGGTCCAACGAATTTAAGAGAAAGCTCTAATATAGTCTTAAAATTTGTGATCGAACCTAATGCAACTTTACAAAACCGGCTTGTGACGAAGATGACTCACGAATAAATACTTCTTCCAATATAGGAGACCAAGTCTTCTCTTTGTTCTCTATTCATGACAACTATTAGATACTGATATATTTAGTACGCGTGATTTCCCTATGTTTGTTTAGTCATTCTACAAAAGTTCTTCAAATCCTCCAGATATTTTTCAACACTGATTGGTCCTTGCTATTAAAATTAGAAACATGGCAATCTTTAGAGTGACTAAAAATGAAATGTAATATATTTTTAGGAATCAAACAGTGTACATATTCCCCATAAATATATACTTTTGGTTTTTGTCCCTCTATACAGTTAGAGGGTCACATATGCAGTGCACCCTTTAACAACGGAAAAAAAATTGTTGAGGAAAACATTTGAAGAACAAAAAATAGACACTAAAAACCAAAAATGATATTTGTAGGAATAAAAACTTATTTAACCTAGAAATATATGTAACCTACGTAACATAACCTCAACATGACCACACAACATTAAATCATAATCACAAGTTTCATGATAAATACACGTTCATTCCATAGTATCCTTACAGATTTGACATAATACACATAAGCTCCAAATTGCAAATTTCTTCTTCTGAACACTCCAAACACCACAAATTAAAGTTACTCCACAAACGACTCATTTAAGGTTGAAAACAAAATCTGCATTGCACTTACAAACATACGATTTAAAATCCAACAAAGAGCAACATATACATTGAAAATAGAAGCAACAGACACTGACAAAGAAAACAATTAATATGGTCACAATGGGAAAAACTGAAACATTCACACTGCACAAGCATAACCCAAGTTTCATGTTATGCTTGTCATGATACTTTGAAACTAGAACTATATATAAATATAATGCTGACTGATACAGTTTAAACAGTCTTTGATTGTTTTACCTTCCACTTAAACTATATATAATATAATATAATATAATATATAAAGTGGTCATAAATCATGAAATTTGTAACACCGACACTTCATATGGAAGATAAGTCCGACCACCACGCCAACATTGGTGATAATGTTTCAATTAGTCCATTTCTCAAATTATGACCGGTGTCATTGTGCCAGTGTCAAACGCTTCATATATCATAATCATGGCCCTAAACGGTAGGGACCATCAGCCATGTAATGACCATCCATATAAAGAGCTGCGCTCTGTGAATGCAGTCCATCCATCACCATAAACTGCATGTCTTCTGATGGTTTCCAGTGCCTCTTCCTTTGATTTATGAACCAGTTATTTATTTGCTTCTGATCCAAACCTGTTGACTCAGCCAATGCTACCTTCTCTGATTCCTATATAGTGATCATATATACAGGAAGAATATCACTTTTAGATGCAAAAAACAAATATGGAACATATATTTATTGATAGGACAAAAGTGTATTGAAATTAAATTAAATGAGCTCAAAAGAACTACTCAAGCTAGGGCAGAAAGTTCCTTCCTACAAAAAAATAATAGCTAGTACAGAAAGTTCAATACCATGCATTCAAAAGAATTAATTATTTTAAACACCACTTAAAATTCTCATACACACAGCTAGTAATATCACATTGTTACTTGAGTTAGGTTTTATGGACTTTTTGTATATACATATATATATATGGATGAGTTCTATTAAAATAAAGAGTGAATTGCACTTCAATCTCTTCTTATGTTAAAATATACATTTCCCTCCCTTATGCACTACACTTTAATAATTAAATATGCACTACACTTTAATATATTTTAACATAAATAAATATTTCTATGATATATACTAATTTTGAACCACCATTTAAGAAAAATAAATTCATTCTTTATAATTTAAATGTCAATGATAATTAAATTTAAATATTTAGCTATTAATTTATAATTTAGAGTATAAAATTAACTTTTAAATAACCATACTTTATTGTCTTTAGTAATTTTTCACATATTTTAATTTTATTTTGAGTTGCTTCATATTTTATAATAGGGTTTAAAACTATATGTTAATGAAATTAAAATAAAAAATAACGAAAAAATATGTATTCAAATTTTGATTATATTAAAATAGACTTGCAATACTATTTTTTTCGGAAGTGTGTTAGATTATTATTTTTTTGTTAGATTGTTAGAAATAAAATAAAAAATTATTGAAAGAGTAAAGTGTAAATTTTAATATAAGAGTTGAGGGGAATGTAATTCAATCTTCTTTTAGGAGAGAGGAGTGAAATGTTTTCTAATATATTTTAGATAAGAGCGGAAAGGAGTAATTCACTCTAAAATAAAATGAGAAGGTGATCATATTAAATTGAAGCATAAGAAATTCCAAAATATAATCCATCATTGAAACACAAGATATCAATGAAATTAGTTTCAAAGGAAGAATAGGAGATTTATAACTTACCGAAGGATATGGCCATTTGTAATGCAATTCCCACCAATTAAGTAGCTTTTGTCTAGCCTCTTTAGGCAATTTTCCTTTCTTTTTCTTCTTGGAAAGTTCTTGCTTAAGACTACTTAAGTAACCACTATATTTCTTCAGCAAGTGATTTTTCAATTCACGGTCTTCTGCTCGAGGATCAATCTCTGGAAGTTGATCTGTTTCTCCACCACTATTCTCTTGATCCTCTTCTGATGAACCAACGCCTTCATTTTTATCATCTACTCAACAATTTAATTAATATATGTCAACCAACATTAATGTCTAAGTAATTAACTAGATATATACGCATTAATAAATTCGAAATGTATATGCATTATACAAAAGAAACACTCCCCTTATATAACAAAGATAAATCTAGCATTACAAGAGAAACATGTGAGTTAATTGTAAAGAATATGACCCTTTTTTGAAGTAATAGAAACATGTAAAAAATATAGAAGAGTACTAGGCTAGTTCAAGCCAAATTAGAGATGGAGAGCAACACCCTATTCATAGTAAACAATATGAACTAACATTAATTCATGAAGAGATAGACTATCATATCAAAATGGGCTTCAATTAACAAATAAACTTTTTTTTTAAGAGTGATTAACAGCTGTCACAAAATTAGTTTTCGATTTAGTACTCCTAGTTTAATAAACGACACTTAACTCTTAATTTAATTAAGAGAATACAAAACTGCGTTTTCTAATCATCAATCATGTAATTAATCAACCAACTCTAAGATAGAGTTCACTTGAACATAAGCAAATTGGATCACTAATAAACACATACAATCACGTTAAAAGTTAGCTCCCAACTGTTTATTTATGACTTATTATCCCATAAAATGGGTTGAATTTTTTCTCCTAAAAAAATCATGTGATTAATCAATATACTTACAGGATAATGAACAACACCTTATAGTTGCTAATTAACTTTAGCTGCACGTAATTAGTTGTAACTTGAAAGTAGAAGTGACATATCGGATACAAGGTCATCGACATGAAATGAAGGAACAGCCCGTGCATCACATCGAGAGCCATATGGGAAATAGAATTTTAATTTCGAAGAGCCATATGGGATACAAAATTTAAAAGTATAAGGTTCATTTTACAATAAAAAAAGGTAAAACTTAAGTGCTTCGCATTAAGTATTTTTCAAATGATTCTTCGTATAAAATACTCATAATTTATCCATAAAAGAGAATTTTATGTGAAATACCTTAAAAAAAACATCTAAGAAAATATTCTTAAGTTTTGTCCATAAAAAACTTCAAGGAGACTCGCTAGTCATGACTCACGAGTGACGAAATATTGACACATAAATATGAACATATATATTCACCCATATGATTAACTTATGCATTAGTAGGATCATTAAAAATAACTCCATTATAATGTCGTTTAAGCTAATTCTTGCACACGGATTAAGAGAATCAAAGAATAAATGTACAATTTTATAAAGTTGTCCATATTTATGCTTATCTTTTTTGACTAATCGGTTATATTCATATTTTTATATAACTGTTTATCTAACATTATCCATTTTATAAAAAAAGAAAAATATATATATATATATATGGGTCATGTTTATCTTTTTTGGGGGTTTATATAATTGGTTATGCTTATCAAAAAAAAAACTTGAGCGCGCACACACAAACATAGTGACATATTGTCAAATACTTTGTCCCTCAATGTAAACCCTCATTGTAAATTTCACAAAGATTAAGAAAGGGTAAAAGTGTAATTAATGTGTTCATTTCGTCTGAAGATATTACTAAATTGTCCTGCTTTGCAGTGTATTTAAATTTGACTTTCATAAGGCGGGTGGTAGGTGATGGGCGGAACACTTTATTTTGGTATGACAAGTGGATTGGGGATATTCTGTTGAGAGTTGAGACAGAATTTTCCTTGCCTTTTTTATTGGGCGAAGGAAAAGGAGTGTTTGGTGAGGGACATGGTGAGTCGTGGGTGGGGGGTTGATGGAAGGGCGTGGATGTGGAGCCACCGGTTGTTTACGTGGGAGGAGGATTCTATGAGGGAGTGTTCTTTATGATTACATAACATTATTTTGCAGGATGCTGTTCACGACACTTGGCGGTGGCTGTTAGATCCCATTCATGGATACACGGTGAGGGGAGCATATACCTTTCTTACTAGCACTGGCGCTATGGTGGACATGTCCAATGTTGACGACGTTTGGCACAATCATATTCCCTGAAGGTCTCTCTTGGTTTGGCGCCTCCTTCGTAATCGCATTCCAACTAAAGACAACATGGTGCTTCCGGGTATTCTACCTTCAACAGACATGTCTTGTGCGTTTGGTTATGGTTGAACTGAGTCGGCGGTAGATCTTTTCATTCATTGTACATTTTCCGGCAAACTTTGGGATCTTGTTTGGAACTGGTTAGGCATTTCATATGTGCATGTTGGTGAGCTTCGACATCATTTTATTCAGTTCACTAAGGTGGTTGGAATGCCAATTTCATTGCAGTTATATTTCAGGATTATTTGGTTTGCCACTGTTTGGGTGATTTAGAAGGAAAGGAATAGCCGGGTATTTCAAAATACGGTTTCCAATCCCCTTAACCTCATTGAAAAAGTAAAGTTTAATTCTTTCTTATAGTTGAGGTCTAAACAGGTGGATTTTGTCTATTCATACCACGATTGATGGAAACACCCTATTCCTTGTATGGCTGTTCTCTTGTAAAAAAAAATTGTTTTGGTCGGTGCTTTAAATTTGGCACCGTAACTTTGTAAATATCTGTCGGTGTTTCTCCTTTTGCACATCTTGTGCGGGGGTGCAACACCGTTGGTTTCGTAATATATCTCATTTTGATTTATTAAAAAAAAAAAATTGATGCTTGGGTAAGTTAGTACTTGGGTTAGATCTCTCTCTCTCTTTTATAAGTACTTTCATTTCATTAATTAAAAAAAGTTATACTAACTTGTGCTCTTAGGACACTTGTTAAGGATTTCAGAAATAGTAAATATTTATCACAAAACATTATTTTCACTTTCTAGAAGATTTTTTTTTACAATTCACTCTCTAGAAGAATAAATTGACATAATTTTTTAGATAAAATTTGCACTTTAGGTTTCTTAATATGTACCCTAAGAGCACAAGTTAACATTTCCTTTAAAAAAAATGCTAACCAATGTCCCTATAGCACTTTTTAAGACCTTTAAGTGGTAACATTTTTTTTAAAATTTATGTAATCAATGCATTGGAAATCAAAATATTTGACATTTTTATGAAATAATTTCTTCTTTTAAAATCCTTAAAGAATGTCCCCAAGACTCGTTAACAAGACAGCAAAAATAGGTCTTGCTATAAGGTTTTGCTAAGAAGTGTCTTTAGATTAATGGTTCAAAAATTGAAACAATTGATAAATTGTATATGTTGAAAAATTTATTTTTTATTGTTTCAATGTGTTGAATACTTAAGATTAATGGTTCAAAAATTGAAACAATTGATAAATTTTATATGTTGAAAAATTCATTTTTTATTGTTTCAATGTGTTGAATACATAACTTCCAAGATAAAATTACCATTTCAAACTTCTTATCAAGTTCCATATAGACACTTTTTAAAATTGGGTCGTGTTAACCACAAGTTAAGGAGCTTAAAATAGAAATTAAATATAAATTTTCCATTGAAAATATAACTTTTGAAACTTTTAAAACATTGAATGCACAATTTTAAAAAAAAAAACTTCTACATTTGCCATCTTAATTTTCCCTTTAATATTTCCCGAAAAATGAGTCATCCTAACGTGTGTTTCCGGAAGAAAAAAAAACATGTTTTAAATTAAAAAAGAGAAATGATAAAAAGTGTCTTAGACCACTTGTTTAAAAGTTTAAAGGGAAATATTAACCAGTGCTGGGGCCACTGGTTAAGGAATTATAAAAGAAAATTTTGTCTTGGAAATTATGTATTCTACTTTTTAAAAGTTAAAAAAATGTTAATTTTAATGCAAAACTTAATTTTTTTTTTTTTTTTT
>Ga0228710_1007035_pt1 | contig 16798 bp, 9 predicted proteins | sample MedpolnodulmetaG_FD_177995 | JGI IMG/M metagenome (GOLD analysis project Ga0228710, IMG submission 177995) | Root nodule microbial communities from Medicago polymorpha collected in Santa Monica, California, United States - pink nodules | ecosystem: Host-associated > Plants > Roots > Nodule... | reverse complement strand
ATGTAACTTCCACCAACAATTCTGTATATTTTCCAGGAAACTTCGGTTAAATTTAATTGTGGTTTTGGTTTACCTCATTTTTTGGTAATAAAAGGTTATAAGAAAACGTGTATTTTTTTTTTTTTTACATACTTCATCCGTTTTAAAATTATTACGATTTACAAAAATATTTTTATTAAATACAGTGAGTGTAGTAGTTAAGTTGAATGAAATTCAATAAATAAAGATATAATAGTGAAAAAGTAATAAATATTATATCGATTCTAAAGTAATGATTATTTTAAGATTGAGAAAAAAATGATAAAGAGACAATTATTTTAAGACAGATGGAATAATATAAATACAAACTATTCCATCGAAAATGTGCATCTAGCAAAACTTAATAATCAACATTTTTTTTTTACAAGACTTAATAATCAACATTAACACTTTTTAAAAATAAAAAATAAACCTACTCTTCAAAATTGGCACTTGAGAACATCTAACTTGAGACATCGAGAAGAACACACTTCAATATCTCAATCCAACACAATTAAGTTAGCCTAAGCAAGCTTACACCAACCCTTTATTTTGTTTTTTTTCTTCTTCAAAGACAACGTTAATTTATTTCATTCAATTCAACAAATACAAAATAGTCAGTACATTACAGAAAAGATTGGGGCTACCGGGAATAAATTCACATTGAACAAAATGGGGTAGTTGCATCTACTACTTTAGTTATTTTTAATGTTTTTGCATAATTTTTGTTTTTGTTCTCACTGTGAATTAAGTTATGACCCCACAAAAAAATAATGAATAATTTTATTTGTAAAGAACCACATACACAACAACACGAGAGATAAATTGTTGAATGATTGTGTTGTTTCTACAAACATGTATTTAATAGTGTTAAAAATGAAAAAATCATACAAATTTTTTGAAAATGAATACCCGGAGAGAAATACAATTCATATATGATTATGTGTCTTCAAGATCCTATCCCTTGCAAGAAGAAAAAAAAATAGTAACAAGGGATCAAGGGACTGACCAGAGACAAAATGTGATGGGCACAGGAAATCTCTTGACACATGCATGCCAATTTTAATCGCAGACTAACAACCATTACCCACGAGAGAGATTTCTCCCTCCCCTTATTCATGTGATATTTGGTTAGGAGGCATCCTGGGCTGCATCCAAACGAAAGTTTAAATTCTATTTAGGCATTTCCAAAAACATGTTTCCCTTAATCACCCCTATATGGGACGAATGTCATCTCGTTTCGTGTTATAAGCAATCTGGACTGTAAAATGGTGAGTATCAGTTACTCTTTAGCCAATAGATTTAGGGTCGCCAGTGTTCACTTGGATCTAGACGAGCAAGGATTTGATGAACTATGTTGGTCGACAAATATTCAATAATGAAGCTTTAATCTTGTTTGCGTGAGGGAGAGAAAACATCCATCACATTTGGAGCAGTGTCACTAAAAGGCTTAGTGGAAAATGTAATGAGATAATCCATCAGGTATCCATTTAGTAGAACAAAAGAAGCCATGCACTTATACATGAGGGTAACAAAGGAAATGTGACAAAATATACATGCCACACATCTAGGGATGTAAATGGATATCCATGGATGGACAGTGTGATATCTGTGTCCGCTCTGTTGGATAAATATAAAATTCGTACCCTATCCATATCCGTGCGGATATCCGTTTAGCGGGTAATATACGGATTTTGAGGTATCCGCGGGTTTATACAGATATCCATGAATAACATTTATAAAAATAAAAATAAAAAATTTGTTTAATTTTTTTAGCAAAAATTTAGAAACAAAGGTTCTTCACATGCGTTTTCTTTTCCTTTTAGCAAAACATAATATCCATACATTACAATAGCAACAACGATCATTGACTCAACAAAAACATAAATAAAGTCTCTTACATTTAATAAAAATAAAGTTCTTTGATTTAACAAAAGCATAAGAAAAGTTCATCATATTCAACAAAAACAAAGCTCTCATCAACAATCCCAACCACTTTCACTTTCTTTTAAAGGAGTGTAATAACTAATAACACTCACAATACCTAGGGTTTTTTCTTAAGAAGTTGAATGATATTAAAGTTATTTATGTAATTTACTCGATTTAATAGCGGATGTTGATATTTGCGGTTGTGGATGCCATTAAATCCGCATCCGTATCCATTATTTAGCGGATAGTTAAAAAATCCGATTATTTTATCCATGGATATCCATTAAGGTATCCGCTCCGTGTCCGTGGTGGATTTTATCCGCGGATATCCACGGGTGCGGATTTTTTTGCCATCCCTACACACATCATTACAATTTCAAAATTGTTTTCAATGACCGTAAAAACTCTAAATTACAGCTTCAACTATAATCGAGTTTCAGGAAGTAAAATCGACTTTGCATCAAATTCTTAGACATCTTGTAAAAGAGGAAAATTGTGTTGAATTTTGTTCTTCTCCCAACAAGTTTTGCTCCCACCCAATCAAACTGACCAAAATACCCCTGCGCTAGTTAACTAATGCATGTGTAAATCAAACGTGACTTAATTTTATACATGCGTGACTTAAGTACCCCGCGTAAAATTAAGTCAGTTTGATCTACACATGCATTTTGGTCAGTTTAGTTGGGTGGGAGCGAAGCTTGTTGGGAAAAGAGCAGAGTTCAATTGTGTTCGAGGGGTTAAGTGTGTGTTCATTATGTTCACACACGTACTTAATATGACTTTTTCCTATGGTAATAAGAGGATTATATATACAGAGAGAGAGATTTTATTTTTTTTTGCATTTGCATGTTTTTATATAAACAAATATATAAAGGTGGTAAAGAAATAAAATTTTGTCCCCGTGAGTTTAGCTCAATTGGCAGAGACATTGCATAATTTATGCAGGGGTCGGGGTTCGAACCTCAGACACTACACTTCTCCACATTTAAATGTGTGAGCTCCAACCACTAAACTACTAGAAGAAAAAAAAAATTAACTTTCAATGCTATGATGAAAATAGATATTGTGAGTTTTGCCATAACTCAAGTCGGGTTAGTTGGAGCACGTCTAGGTAAATTTCAAAGGTTGGTGATTTAATTTTTTTTATAATTGTTATAATGTTTTTTTTTTTGTCAAGATTGTTATAATGCATGTTACTACCTCAGTTTATTTTTAGTTATTATTTTAAGGTTATTTCTTCGATGAAATGTAAGGTGATTGAGCAATTAAGTCCCTCACGGATGAACCATTTAATTTTTACCATGTAATGAGATCAATGGTTTAGATTAATTAAAATTAAAAAAGAGAACATTTATAATTGTGCACGCACAATCCTATCCTGTCATACCTCATTCGTTATCGTAAACACCCATTAATGGGATCAGTTGGTTTGAATTTTCTTTTATGTGTTGGTATTAACACAATGGGTGTGGCGATTCCACGTATTTTTACAAGTTCAATATGTAATTGTTCAGAATTACATTCACTAAACACGATTGTGTTTCAATCAAGGAGCGTTGATGCACATTGATTTTAGCCATACCCATAATAGAGTGGGACGTGGAAAATTAATCAGTAATAGAAATTTAATCTGAAGGGATGTGAAAATATGCAGTAAATTATCACTTTTAATTTTTCGGTAGAAATCATTGTGTTGGTATTAACACAATGGGTGTGGTGCATACAATTTATAATAAAATGTGCGAGATATATGGATCTAATGCCTAATAACTCTCACCCTAGAATCCATCTATTTCTTCGTACCAAAACAATTAAATTTTCTTTTTCTTTTTCTCCATAAAATCCTTAATGCTTATTATCTCATTTTATTTATTTATTTAAATGAAAACAATATTGGTAAAAAATTGGAGATCAGGGAATTATTATTGATAACAGCTCTATCCCTCAAGGTTACAAAATCAAGCTCTTTCTGTTGAGTTGACACTTCATAAACATTGATAAAAACAATAGTTAAGGTTGCATTTAACTTTGAAAGCGACTAATAAATAAGAAAAAAAATAATCTACCACAGGGACAATTTAAAATGAAAATGAGATTATTTTAATCACATATTTAAAAAATAATAATTATAAACCATAAGAAAACTCAAAAATGATTATTAAAATTTTAATCTCCAGTATTATTTTCATTTGTTAGCACCCTCTCTCTCTCTCTCCCTCCCTTTAACATGTCGTAATCTAAGTGTCACCTCAATATTTCTCGACCATGTTATTGTCTTTTCAATCTTGATCGATTAGGCGTTACCTCCATCTTGACTTATATTTACTTTCGGGAATAACATTTGAGTTCATCAAAGAAATTTGTACCTATTGATTTAAAGGTTTACTCATTTAGGGTCTGAAGAGGCTAGTTCAATGAATCGCAACAGGTATGAAATATTAACCCTAATCTTTCATTATTATACAAAAATGTCATCAATCGTTTTGTTCTGTATTGATTACATGAGATTTAATATTGCGTTGACGGTTTAATTGTTTTCTCTTGATTCTCTGATTACAATATTTCTATGGTTTATGATATTCATCCTTTAAAGAAAACTATTAGATTGAAAGTTATTATATTCATGAAGTTGGTAATTGGTTATATATTTAAAATTTCATTATTAATTCAAAACACATTGAATTGAATGCTTGGATTTATCATATGAGTGCGAGTTAAAATACTAAACGTCTCTCGAGTGCCTACACAATTTAACACCTAGTTTGTGTGAGCTACTCAGTCCATGACTCTTGCATATGAAAAAGTTTAATTTGAAGGGACTAATCAATCTTATGTGTCAAACAAGCCTTTGATGAAAATGAGTCATTTGATAAATAATAGTGAATTTGATCCTATAACATGGGTTGTATAACAAAAACACCAACACTTAAGTGTCTATCCGCTCCTTATTTTTCCCATCGTTTTCTCGTTGCTTTTGTGCTACCAATTATCGCCACAAGCCGAGTTGAATATGATTGAACATCCATTCTCTTATTGAATCAAATTTGTGTGGGTCTCATACTTTGGAAATGAATATCACATAATATGGTAAGATCTACACGAATTTCATTCAATAAGAAACTAAATGTTTGAAAGAAACATTTATCTTCTAAGTATGGTCTTATACTTTGTCATGCACGCGTCGACTGAGTTTTTGAAGATATATTTGAATAACTTTTTTATAATTTTGTAGAGAGTGTATTTTTAGAGAGTTTCTCTTCCCATCTTTTACATCTTATTCGAATTATACAATCCAAAATGATAAAGTATTGGAAGATACTATTAACATTTTTTACACCGTTCGAATCATTAAATTCGAAATATTATAGGATGCGAAAGAAATTAGAAGCTCATATAATGGAAAGGTAATAATTTATTATCTTTTTGGTAAAAAAAAATATTATCTTTTATCTTCACACAACTACAATCAGCCCTATATTTAATCTCCAACTTGTATTTTTTTGGACCAATTTCTATAATTATCGTATAGTAATATAGAGATATAGTCAACTGGAAAATGAAATATAGCAATTAGATTAGTGAAAGAAAGTTGACAGAGGGAGGAAAAGGGGGTGTGATCCGAACGCAATATAATGCGGTGTGGGGAACAGGTGCTAAGATAAAAGGGAAAACACGCGCTACGTCGTCGTATTAAAGTAGAAAAGAAAATAGAGAGTGCAAAGACGCGTGTGGAGACAAAAAAATAAACAAAAACACAAAAAAAAAAAGGGACAACAAAATTAGTAACAGGACGCGCCGTGAATGCAGAGGTAGATTGCAGCGAGTGAAACAAGCGAGTTGAGTTTGAGTTCAATTCAGTTCCGATCTCATCCATAATTCAATTTTGAATTTTTTCCCCAAATTTTCAAAACCCTAGCTTTCTCACTCGCGTTTCCCCCCCACTCGCGGATCCACTTCATATTTTTCGTACTCGCAGCTCCTCATTTTTCACCGCTCTTTAAGGTTTCTTCCTTTTCCTTCTTCCCCCGTGTTCTGTTCTGTTATTCACACTCTATTACAAATACTAACTATTATTATGCTTATATATGGTTTCTGAAAAAATGTTTCGAATGCTAAAACATGATGTGGGTCTTGTAATTCTATTGACCTTGAAGATAATTGTAGCATAAAGGTGTTACATTTGCTGAGAAAAACAGTGGAAAAAAACACTACTTGTAGTCTAAGAAAGGGATAATATTAATGAATGTAGAGGTGGAAACATTGTTCTTCTCTGCTCAGTGTTCCTGATTGGGCTGCCCAAGTTTGGAAACAATTAGAATTTAGAACTATCTTTCTTAATTATGAAAATCATTCATTTTAGCATAACATAATGTCTTTAAGTATATATGTTAACATTATTTATTTGCAAGCTATGCACTCTTATTTTTTGTCTGGTATCACTGTAATTTTTATTATATATATTTAATGACTAGAGTTTGGTTGTTTCGCTAATTGGAAACTTTGTTTTGGTGTATTTTACAGTAAGTGGCCGCAGCCTGGCTACAATTGGATTCCTGCTAGTTCATCAAAATGGAATGGTGGTAGTGTAGTGAGTGGAAGTATGGGTGACTCTGTCAATGAAGAGCATCACACTGGTGGTGCACTGGTTGCTTCTCCTAAGAGGGGCATAGCTTTCTTTGAAGGGGACACGGATTTTGAGCCACCTAATGGCATTGAATTTGAAACTCATGAAGCAGCATATTCATTTTATCAAGAGTATGCCAAATCTATGGGATTCACCACTTCCATTAAAAACAGCAGAAGATCAAAGAAGACCAAAGAATTTATTGATGCCAAGTTCGCGTGCTCTAGGTATGGAGTAACACCTGAGTCTGATGGTAGGAGCAGTCGAAGATCGAGTGTGAAGAAGACAGATTGCAAAGCTTGCATGCACGTGAAGAAAAACCCAGAAGGGAAATGGAACATTTTTGAATTTATAAAGGATCACAATCATGAACTTTTACCAGCTTTGGCATATCATTTTCGGATTCATGGAAACGTGAAGTTAGCTGACAAGAATAATATTGATATCTTGCATGCCGTTAGTGAACGCACCAGAAAGATGTATGTTGAAATGTCTAGACAATCTGGTGGCTGTCAAAACATCGGGTCAATCGTGGGCGATATGAGCTATCAGTTCGACAGAGGGCAGTATCTGGCTTTGGATGAGGGAGATGGGCAAGTTATGCTGGAGTATTTCAAGCATATTCAAAAGGAGAATCCCAACTTCTTCTATTCTATAGATTTAAACGAGGAACAACGTTTAAGAAATATATTTTGGGTTGATGCAAAAAGCATCGATGATTATCTCAGCTTTAATGATGCAGTTTCATTTGATACTTCCTACATAAAAAGCAATGATAAGTTGCCTTTTGCTCCTTTTGTTGGAGTGAACCATCACTCCCAACCTATATTGCTTGGATGTGCATTGGTTGCTGATGAGACTAAGCCAACTTTTGTTTGGTTACTGAAGACATGGCTTAGAGCGATGGGAGGGCAAGCTCCCAAAGTTATAGTCACTGATCAAGACAAAGCCTTGAAGGAAGCAATTGAAGAAGTCTTCCCAAGTGTACGGCATTGCTTTTCTCTTTCACACATATTGGAAAAGATACCTGAAAATCTGTCTTTTGTGATAAAACAGTATAAGAACTTCCTGCCAAAGTTTAACAATTGCATTTTTAATTCTTGGACAGATGAACAGTTTGACATGAGATGGTGGGAAATAGTGACTATATTTGAACTCCATGATGATGTTTGGTTTCACTCATTGTACGAAGACCGGAAAAAGTGGGTACCGACGTACATGGGAGATGTCTTTTTAGCTGGAATGTCCACACCTCAACGTTCCGATAGTGTTAACTCTTTCTTTGACAAATACATTCATAAGAAAATCACCCTTAAAGAGTTTGTGAAACAGTATAGGTCAATTCTTCTGAATAGGTATGATGAGGAAGAAATCGCAGATTTTGATACATTGCACAAACAGCCTGCACTTAAATCTCCTTCACCCTGGGAAAAACAAATGTCAACAATTTATACACATGCAATATTTAAGAAATTTCAAGTTGAAGTGTTGGGTGTAGCTGGATGTCAATCTAGGATAGAGGTTGGAGATGGAACTGTTGTGAGATATATAGTTCAAGATTATGAGAAGGATGAAGAGTTTTTGGTAACTTGGGACGAGTTGAGCTCAGAGGTCTCTTGCTTCTGTCGATTGTTCGAATATAAAGGTTTCCTTTGCAGGCATGCATTGAGTGTTCTCCAACGTTGCGGTTGTTCAAGTGTTCCATCTCATTATATCATGAAGAGATGGACCAAAGATGCCAAAATTAGGGAACCCGTAGCAGATAGGACACAAAGGATACAAACTAGGCCTCAACGTTATAATGATTTGTGCAAACGGAGTATTGCGTTGAGTGAAGAAGGATCATCATCCGAAGAGAGTTATAATGTTGCTTTGCGCGCGCTTGTTGATGCTTTGAAGAACTGTGTACTTGTAAATAACTCTAACGACAATGGTGCAGAAACTGGCAACAATGGTTACAGTCTTCGCGAAGCAGAAGAATATCAGAGTACGCTTGCTTCAAAACCAAGTAAGAAGAGGAACACAACTAGGAAAAGAAAGGTCAGTTGTAGTAATGTGGTTGTTGTGCTTACGTGTTAAGTTGTTTTGGCTTTCTAGCATTTAAAAGATCAGGAAATTGATCTGAGAATCACTTTATAGGTGCAACAAGAGCAGAGTCCTGTACTTGTCGACGCTCAAGATACCCTGCAGCAAATGGTTTGTGTTTCGTCTTTTTCATTCATGATCTGTTTTAGATTATACAAATAAGCATGGTACATCCATTCTCTTGAGAATTGCATTTCTATTTTCATGAATACCTAATGCATTGCATTGCATTGCATCAAGGCTGAAAAGAGATCCATAGCATGTGCTTCATGTAACATCTGCTTTCGTTCTTTTAGGATAATCTTAGCTCGGATGCAATTGCCCTTAATGGATATTATGGTACTCAGCAGAATGTGCAAGGACTGGTAAATTTACATGTTAACCAACAAATGATTACAATGTTCTGTATTTTAAGAACTAAAAATAATGCTTAATAGATTGTAATTTTGGTTTCTGTAGCATGTACAGTTGAACTTAATGGAGCCACCTCATGATAGTTACTATGTTAATCAACACAGCATGCAAGGCCTGGTAAGTTGTCCTAATCATGAATATGACCTTCTGATACGATTATGTTATATAATTAATTATAAAGGAATAAGATTATTTATTAATTGATATTCATATCATTGTAGGGTCCATTGAATTCTATGGCTCCGAGCCATGATGGGTATTTTGGAACACAGCAAAGCATTCATGGGATGGTAGAGTACTTTCCTATGAAATTATTGGGAAATTATATTAATTAACATTAATTATACGATACAAGTTTGCTAACTATGGGTTGGTTCATGTAGGGAGGGCAATTGGAGTATCGTCCGACAACCACTTTTGGATATAGCCTTCAGGTTTGTTCATGACATGGACCGTGTACTTAGTTACTTATTAGCATTTGAACTTGGAGATTTGAATAGAATAATTCGTGCTTGGTTTTCACTGTCTTTTTGCACATAACCTTAATTGTAGGATGAGCCTGATCCACACTTTCACAGCAACAGTTCAAGAAATACTTAGAATTTGTCTCTTCTCTGATATGGTAGCTTCCTCAGAAGCTATGTGTGAGGTGATTGAAAAGAGGATTGAAAGTACTTGGAAATTCATTATCTTCACCAGTTCATTTTCATTATCTGAATAAGTTTCTGTAACTATCTATTATGTACCATTGAAGTTTACCTCATGTAACCTTCCTGTATTTTTACATAGAAATTGCCCATTGAAATCTAGGTAAATTATAAGATCTACAAAAATTCAAAATGAACTTGACGGGTGAGAATTGGCCATTGATGAAAACATTCATCCGCCTTAGACGGAGTGAACTTTTTATATTGAACCTGACCTTATTTTTGGTGAGAAATCCAATTTCATCACTTCCGAATATCGTTTTATAGTCACCGTGATATAATGCTTGTTTGGTAATACGGTGGATTTGCCAAAACTGATTTTGCAAAAGTTTTAGCATCTGTTTGGTTACGCGTTTGCGCACGCCAAACTCACGTTTTGACTCTCAAACGTGGTTCTTCTCATCTGCAGCTATGTTTGGTTTCCTCTTCAACAATTGATTCTGTCTTCTAGAATCAATTCTACCAAAAGCTAGAAATCCTAGCTTCTGCATCCAGCCCAAAATCAATTCACCACTTGTCGCAGGTTTGCATTTAAATAATTCAGTTTATTCCTTCCTTACCCTTTTTAATTACCATCAAAGGCTCTTACTATTTTTAAAACATGAGAGATGACGCCATTAATAGTGTCCCTCAATTTGAGTAAAGGGAGAAGGGGAAATGGAAGAAACGATAGTGTCCCTCAATTTGAATAAGGGGATTTGTTCCTATCAAAACAAGATTTTATTATTCTGGGAGCCCGTTTGTGATTTTCAGATAACACCAAATAAGTTATATTATTTGAGAGAGGAATTTAGTATGAATCTTATAAAAAAATATCATTTAACATTTGTTTGAGTTTGAAGGGAAGAGAAAATATTGAGGAAATTGAGAAATCTTTTACATTTTTTGGAGAGGATAATTTTTTAGATGTTAAATTAATGTTATTTTCGTTACAAAAGAGAAAAAATTATTAAATTAATGTTTATGATTAATACATTTTTAATTTTACGAATATCATAACAACGTAGATTGAATTTGAAGGATTCATATAAGGCCTTGTCTGTTTTGGATTTTTTTTCGAAAAAAAAACTAATCATTTTTTTTAAGAATCATTTTTTTTCATTTTTAAGTGTTTGTTTTGGATTTTTAGAAAAATCATATTATCAAAAAAAATCTATTTTGACCTTAAAATGAAAAGCTATTACGATTAGCTTTTCTCAAAATCTATTTTTTTCAACAACAAGGAAGTAGCACATGTACTTGTTAAAACTCTTTTTTTTTAAATGGATTTTTATGGGTAGTAGGCAAACAAAAATAACTTCAGATTTTTTTAAAATCTCTAAAAATCAATCTCTAGATTCTTTTAACACAAAATCTATTTTTTTTTTAAAGCTAAAACAAACACACCCTAAACCCTCCAAAATCCTCTTACAAAATTTGAGTTTTCCTAAATTAAGAGGATTTTGTATTATGAAGAAAAATGAACCGCAAAATCATCCCTTTCCATCTAAACATGCAAAAGAGGCCTAAGAGTATGTTTGAGAAGTTTTTTTTTTTTTTTTTTTTGGGAGGATTTTGGAGGGAATGACCGACACTGGGCAGACGTCAGCCCCCATACATGGTCTTACGACTTTGCGGAGACCTGTGTTTTTGGTAAACAGTCGCCCGGGCCTGATCACTGCGACCAGACTCTTCTTTATTTGAGCTGCTCCCACGCGCGCAGACTGGAAGATCTCAGTTGTCCTGGACTTGACAAGTACGTAGAGATCTTTGTGGGACCGGGGATGGAGTCTCTCTGGAGGACTAAATCTATATTTTGAAATATATTTGAAATTTCTAAAAAGTTGAAATAACATGATAAATGATAAATGATCTTGTGGTACTTCCATTCCATTTATTTATTTTTTTAAAATATTTTATTAAGTTTGTACTTTAAAAATAAAAGTAAGTTCTCATCTCCTTTTCGAAACCCTCTATCCAAAAACATCGTAAACATACGCTAAAACGATCAAATTTTGCTTTTTAGTCTCTAAAAGTTTTCATCAAGTTGTAGTCCCTCGAATATTTTCCGTCATTACTTTTGATCCCCACTTTAAGTAAACTTTTGTGTATTTTTTACATTTTTTAATAACTTTTTTGCATGAATGTTTAAAATGTTAAAAGAATCTCCCCCACCAATTTTTTATTTATTTATAAAAACATGAATTAAATATAAATTTGTAAACGCTTATAATTTAAAAGTTCATATTTAATTTATTCCTTGTTAAGAAAAACTTTTGTAAGAGTATTTTCTTAAATGAACTTAGCATAATTACACAAAATAACTCAAAATTTTGAAGGATATGTATAAATTTACTTCAAAATAGAGACGAAAAAATGTGACGGAGAATATTTGAAAGATTAAAATTTCATGAAAAAGTTTACAATAACTATAAAGCTAACTTTGAAAATTCTATATCATATATATATATATATAGATTTTGCTAGAAGGCACCTTTTATGAAGGCGTCTTTTAGAAAAGTTATAACTAAAAAGTGGAAATCACACCTTGAGGTGTAGATTGCTAAAAGACACATTCATGAGTGGTTTCTAGCAAAACCCTTAGTGTTGCCCCCATCATTTTCTTTTGTACTACCAGTAATATTTTTGAAATGTTGCATCGCTGGGGTTGGTTTTGAAATTTTTAAGTAATTTCCCCAATTTAACAATTTCAAAGACTATTTTAAAATATTGATAATGTTAGAGATTAAATTGTTATATCCTACAATTTTAGTTATCAATCGATTTAAAAATATATCTAAAAGATGTCCTTTTTAAATTATTTGATTAAAATATATTTAAAAGATGTCCTTTTTAAATTATTTGATTATCTGGATTACGAGAGATCTCTTTTATTGAAAACTTGAAGGTTTAGACCAAAAGTTTAACTTTGTTTTGACAATTGAATTTTAAATATAAGAATTTAACTATATACCATATGTATTATAAAAAAAAAATGGACACCGTCAATCAATCATAACCATTTTACCATTAAAAACCTTTGGTCGTGATTATAGTTACATTTCAATTCACAAATTTTGTGATATATTTATACTTTATATTGTACTTTTAATATTAAACTCTAAATTTTTGGCTGCAACTCCAAATTTAAATAAATAAATTCAATAATAAATAATAAATTCACAAATTTTTGACTGCAACTTCTAAAAGATTTAGCGATGCAGCTTGTTGTCCGCTCGACTCTTATTCATGTGTAACTAATATCGATAGTAAATAATAAATACATGAAAATAAAAATATTTGCAATTATATGATAAATAAAAGGAAATAGCCGTTGTCTGAAATGTAATGTAACGGCTATTATTCGAATTCTCATTTCATCAATATAGCCAAAGTTTCTCAGTTACTCTGTCTGCGTAAATCCATCGTTCTATTCATTCTCAAATCTCAGAATCAAATACATTATCATTCTCGTGTTCTTCAATCTTTCGGTTATTTCAGAATTTTCATCAATGGATGAATTTGCGTGCAATTCTCCGTCAACGAATCACTCCCCCGATTCCGATTCTCCTCCTCTTCCTCCTTCTCCTACCTCCTCCGTCAGATCCAAGATCGGAAAGGTAACCCTACCATTCCACCGTTCCTTAAATATCAATTTTTATGATTTTTTTTTTTTTGCATTCCTTGTTTACTGATTCAAAACCCTAAATTGATGAGTCTCAATTGTTCACTGAATCCAGATATAGGTCATAGTTTGTTATAGATTTCTATTTTTTTTCTGCGAAAAAAATGTAATACACATAACAATTAACCATTGATTTAGTGATATACCTTAGAGATTACTTGTTATATTTATAAAGCTAAATTGGAGAGATGTTGATAGTTTAGGGACTAAATTGATGGTTTATTATGTAGATAAATAGTTTCGCTCAAGCAATAATAATTTTGAGTGTGTTTTATTGAATTGTGCAGAATAAATTGACGAAGGAATTAGGCCAATCTACATCAAGTGGTTTGAAAAAGATATCGTCACAAATCAGGAAACCTCCACGCCGTAAAACTTCTCCAATTAACTGGTTTCCGCGCAAAAAAGTGGATTCCTTCTTGGAGAGGAAAATTAAGATGCTTCAGGTTTAGTCATAAACTGTTCATATTCTAGTTGTAGTTAGTATATTGGTTCTGATTTGTGAGTGAATTCAAATGCTGATATACATTTATCATATTCAGGAAGTAGATGGAGTGAATTTGACACTTGATCAGACTCTTGGTAATTCTAACCCGCATTATTCAAGAGTATTGAGGGAGAAAATGGCAGCTAGAGAAGCGGCACACAAGGCAATGGAGGCTCGAAGAGCTGCTTTGGTGGAGGCATCTTGGTGCCGAATTTTACGTGCCGCGAGGTAAAGCTTTATGCAAATAAAATAGGCTGGACATTAGTTGACGGTTTAATTAAAGAAAATGATTTACAAATCTTTGAAAACAGGAAACCAATTGAAAATTATGTGACAAATTTATAATCAGAAGTGAAAACTGAAAACCGACAATTTTATTGGTGTTTTCAGGATTCCTAGTGATGAAGCAGAAGCTCAACTATTAAAGGCAGAAAAAAGTGCAACGGAAGCTTTCGAGGCAGCTGAGGCTATGGGTGTTATTATGTTTGACTTGCCCGATTGTCCAAAGAAGCATTGTCAAATAGAGACACCCTCTATTAATGGAGAAGGATCATCTATGCATACATTTACTGCATCTTTTGAAACTGCCTTTGATGTAGACAAAGAAGTTGCTGCTGCAGTCAAAACTGCGTTTACCAAGCTTGCGACACGTCCTTCATTCAGTAAAGATGAATTCAAAGAACTGCTGAAAAAAATTAGTGAACACCCTGATACAGATGAAAGTCATCAGGACTTAACTGAGCTCTCTTCAGAGAATGAATCTGAGTCTGAGTTGGATCCAGTGTCCCAAAAGAGTGAACTCAAGTCCGAAGACTTGGATTCCAAGATATCATTTCCAGGGATTATTGAGAGGAAAAGTAGGAAGAGACAGTCTCTTGAAAATAGAATAAAACTTGTGGATATGATGACTGAGCGGTTAAAATGCTTGCACGAAGATGAGCTTTCTTCTCTGGCAACTATAGTTGCAACTTATGGTTTAAATGCTGCCTTGGCTGAAGTGCAGAATACCAAGCAGCCCAATCCAGCAATTAATTTTCCAGCAAGAAGAATGTCGTCATTGGGATTGCGAAAGTCAGCCTTGGATGGAACATCGAGAAAGGATCATGGTGAGTCAGAATTACCAAGCCTAGATAAATTTTTAGTTAAGCACATGACAAGACTTGAAAGAGAGGTTTGTGAAGCCAAGAAAAACCATAGGAATGAAACAAAATTAGGTAAGGATAGCTCTTGTAAATCTGTTGATGGAACTCCATCAGAGTCCATACCTGATTTGGGAAGTATTCTGGTGAAGAAGAATTATTCAAAATTAGAGAAAGAGATCAATGAAGCAAAGATCAAGTCAGCAAAGGAAATGCTAGGAGCATCAAGTGGCATGCCTAGAGGTCAGAAAGATCACACAGAAGTACCAGGCTTAGACAAGGTCTTAGTGAAACATGTCTCACGACTTGAAAAGGAAGTTCAGGAAGCCAGAAAGAGAACAGCCAATGAGAACAAAAGTTTGAAATCAACCTTTTCTTCTGGTGAAGCATTAGACACAAAAGAAAATATAAATTTGAATATGATAGAGGAAAATAAAGATGGGTTGGAGAAGATTTTGGTAAAGCCAGTACACAGATTGGAAAGAGAGAAGTTGCAGGTTCTATCACAGGGAAGCCGGGTTGAAAACTACAGACAGAGAAAGAGTCATGGATCAACTAATGTGGCAGATTGTGAGAGTTTGGATAAAGTTTTGGTTAAGCGCGTATCTAGACTAGAGAAGGAGAAAATCAAGATCGGGGATGAATGGGGTGAAGTTAAGAAAAGTCACCGAAACGACCGTTTGCAGACAAATGAAGAAGGTGGTGGTGGTCTGGACCAAGTTTTGGTTAAACATAAATCCAGACTTGAGAGGGAAAAGATGGCTGCTGCTGCTCAACAGCAAGATAATCCAATTAGTTTTTCTGTTGCTCGACGTAAGGCAAGGGAGAGAGAGTTGGAAGAAGCTTGGGGAGGACTGAGCTTAGGAAACTCCATGAAGCCTGGTGTCTCCAAACTTGAACAAGACAAGGTTAGTTTAGTGTTGTTTGACACTTTGGATTCTGAATCTCGTCTTCCCATTTCAATGTTTTTTTTTGCTTTTCTGATTTTAAATGACAATTGCTCGAAGTTATTGACTATGTGCTATTTGCCTGTTTTTTTTTTCTTGCTTTCTAGGCTGCCTGGATTAAAGCTGAAGCTGAGGAAAGGAAGCAAGCAGCGGAAGCAATATGACAAGTTGATAACAACAAGTATATTGATTATCTCATCTTTGTTGATAACAAGGAATTTGGTTCCATTGAATATGTAAATGTTGTTACAAATATTAGCAATATTTGTTCTCAATTAGAACAGAAGATAAAAAAAACTGTTGCATATTGGTTGACACATTATACTTGCCCCTCTCAAACTTGGTTTTCGTTTGTTTGGTATACCCTTTATTTGATTTTTTTCCATTATAATGAAAACTATATTTCGACCAGACGACTTCAACATTTTTATCGTTGACTAGTGGAAAAGAAAAATCTTCTCTCAATTAGATTAGAGTAAGAGCATTTCTGAATTTAAATTTCTATTTTTTATATAAAATATTGAATTGGATTCAACATGATGTGACACCTTTAATTAAACCTCACGATAATTGCTGGTTCAACATTTTGACTAGTAAAGAAAAAATTGATGATTATATCCAAACACCTTTCTTAGCATTTTGGCTGAGATGAAGAGGCAATCATATTCAAATTGATTTTAAAAATAATTCAAATGTCTGACTAATTATATGGCTAAGGAGAATTTGAGAACAATGATGGAGAAATATCTGCTGATTAGGGAACACATACTTAAAAAAAAAAAAA
>Ga0228710_1007031_pt1 | contig 16802 bp, 7 predicted proteins | sample MedpolnodulmetaG_FD_177995 | JGI IMG/M metagenome (GOLD analysis project Ga0228710, IMG submission 177995) | Root nodule microbial communities from Medicago polymorpha collected in Santa Monica, California, United States - pink nodules | ecosystem: Host-associated > Plants > Roots > Nodule... | reverse complement strand
TCATTCTAAGTTTTATAAAAAATTTATGTCAGCTTTGGAACTTTGGTGCCACATTAGAAAATGATATTAGAGAAAAAAATTGGTGGAAACTACCAAATTACAAAGGAGAAAAAATATAAGGTGGTAAAAATGTAAATTTATGATACTTGAATGGCCAAAATTGTAATTATACCATTTAAAGTACTTCATCTTGTTCTTAATAACACTAGAAAAGTGGGTAACCAAAAATTTATCCAAACTCTTAGAGTATACTCCCTCCGGTCATATTTATAAGTAAAAAACTACTTTTTAGATTTATTGAATACGTGATGTATTTAGTACATCACGTATTCAATAAACTTGTTTGCTTATAAATGTGATCGGAAGAAGTATATGTTTAGTTTAATTTGTATTAATTAACTTATTTCAACTAATCATATTAGTCGGTTCTCTCTCATACCGGAAGTTGATACGGGGAAGCACTTGAGCTTCTAAATGTTATGAAATGGATGAGAGATTTACAATTGCTTGATATGGACTTTGAAGTGGACTCAAAGACGGTAGTGGATAAACCAATGAGAGATAAACCAAATTCTCATGTTAAGTTCATTAAGAGATAACTCACTTGGGTTGGCTTGGTGGTATTGACTTGAGACTTGGGAGTGTGCTCTTCTTCGAGGTCTCAAGTTCGATTCCCTCCAATATCAATTTAGATGGGTAATTTAGCTTCATAAAATAAAGTTTATTAAGAGATAAACCAATGAGTTGCTGATAGTTTATGCATATACGGTGGCTTCATTCTTAATTAGTTTTCGTATCTTTGCCATCATTCCAACATGTGTCAAAACTATTATTTTAAATAAAATGAATTAAGATTGTTCCTATAAAAAAATCTAATCATATCATCAAAATTTAATTAAATTTCTTATTTTATTCAATGGAATGTGAAACCACAACTGACAAGTGAGGATAAATATGAACAAGTAAAAAAGACTTGTTTGTTGGAACATTTTTCTCGCATAAGAGCAGAAACTAAAACAAAAATGTGGGGGTAAATATAGTCATGTTGAAAAGTCAAACTCTAACTTCTAAACCGACATAATTTAAAAAATATCATATTATGCTTTTAATCGACTACAAATTTTGTGGCCTAAAATTTTAGGTTTGGTCTGCTTATCCTTAGCCGTACTTGATCAAAAACAAATATGAAATCTATATAACTACAATTCTCTTAAGGACTCTTTTGCCTCAACTGATGATATATGCCCACATAATCTGCTAAGGTCAATTAACTATTGTCCCATAAAATCTTGAGCAGAAGTACTTGGTATAATAGAAAAACAATAATCAATAGTACTATCTAAACGTGACAAGAAATGATTGGGGGGCAAAATTTTCCTCGAATTACACGTGATGCATCATGCATCTGTGTCTCTCGTTATTAGGGTTGTTTTTTAGTAGGGACCGTTGTTACAGAAGTGAGTACAGTATTATTAGTAGAATATACTTTGAGGGAAGAATATACTATAGATAGATAGATAGACATAGATTTTCTTACTATTAAAAGATTCTTTTTTAAATTCATTGAGTAGTTAATGTATCTGGTCTACATTGTAAAATAGATACATTAATTATTCAATGAACCTAAAAAAAAAATTTATATTTGAGACTAGAGGAGGAAGTACATTTACATTAAGATGTTGTACCAATGTGATGTTCGCAAAATCGATAAGAGAATCCCACACCAACCACCGTGCAATTAATAGGAAGTGTTACTATTTTTGCAATTAATAATTGTTAAATGAGAGAGTATGGAGTAAACTACAAAATTGATCCCAAACTATGATACGCTTTCAAAAATATCTTTTAACTTTATTAGTATTTTATAAAAAATTTAGCTTTGTCAAATGTTATTTAGTAAATACCTTCCGTCAACACTCGTTTGATGACGTAGTTAACGGTGTTTGCGTAAGATGTTAACAAAGTTATAGACTATAGATTTTGTGTTTGAGAGCGCTTCTCACGATCAGAGACCAACATAGTAGTTTACTCAATTGAAGAGTGAATAGTGTTAAAGGTTTTTTTAGGCCAATGTTAGCATAATTAATTATTAAGCGGTTCTTACTATCAGTTTTGGAAAAAATAAATTGGTAAATGGGTCCTTTTTACCAAAGCCTATGTTTTGAAGATGAAATATGTTCCTATCTCACATGGATTGCGTCTTTTGTACGTTGCCATTTGATAGCTATTCTATTCATTCACAAAAAAGACATATCATCTCTTTGTCAGTTATACACATTAAGACACACAACTTGCAATCAACGAATAAATTGTGTCATTTTATCAGGTAACAAATTAAGTCATTTGTTTCCCTTTCAAATTTTTCTTAATTTAGAAAGAGGACGAAAGTTGGAGGGACGAACTTTTTATCTTGCCATTTTTCCTCACCTTCCTTTAAACTTCTAATTAAAAGAAAGGTTTAATAGCAGTTTTTTCCCTCTAACTTTCACGAAGTTGCGATTTTGACCCCTAAAAAAAACTATAAAATTGCCACCTAAATTTTGCAATTGTAGCAGTTTGGCCCCCAAGGTCAATTTTTGGTAAAAAAAAAAATTAAATTTTCCCTCTAACTTTCATGAACAATTTAATTTTGTCCGTTTATAATTGAATGATGTTTTATAGTTCACCCTCCGTTTCATTTCATTACATAAACCAACCCATATTCTTCATTGCAAGTTGGTCTTCTCGCTGCTTTTTTACACTATTACGCCTGTTTTCAAAATTAAGCACCAAAGTACCACTCTTTTCAAATTAAGTACCAAAGTGCCACACTTTTTTGTGAGTTTGACAACCCTTCCACTAAATGCATGACACGTGTCCTAGGGAAGTTGGGAGAATATTATGGTTTTGTCTCCACTTTCCAAGGACACGTGTCATGCATTTAATGGAAGGGTTGTCAAACTCACAAAAAAGAGTGGCATACTTAATTTGAAAAGAGTGGTACTTTAGTACTTAATTTTGAAAACAGGTGTAACAGTGAAAAAAAAGCCTCTTCTCACATGATTCTTGTGACATTCAGAATTTGCATACAGATGATTAGGCATGATGAATTTCTCAACAACCTCTAAATTCTAAACCAATTACCAAAGAATTCTATTTGAACTACTATTGTTCCTGTTTTCTGCTCACAATAACATCGTATCTACTTATGTTTCTGACAGCAAACATGTTTTTCTTATTTGTTCTAATAATAATCAATTTGATGTTCGTCATTTTCAATTAGGACACCCTCCTTCTACTGCTGCCTTGCAATAGCTTTGTAATCAGTTTCCATATATTTTCATTGATAAAAAGTTGATTTGCTATGTGTCATTTGTCTAAACAAGTTGGATTACTTTTTCAAGTTGGTGATATTTATACTTCTCATGCTTTTTATTTGATTAAACACATGAACGGTTGGGGTCCTATTGGCGTTTCATCTATTTAGTTTTATAGAAAATTGGAATTAACTGAAAACATGTGATTTGGAATAACAAGGAGATAATTCTTATTTTCTGAGAATTGTGAATATTTTTCTAGACATACTTGGATATTTCTCATGTAATCTGTGTCTGAAACAATATACTCCCTCCGTTCCATGAAAATGTATTTTTCTAGGAATGGTTGTATATTTCTGAATCTACCTTTCCTTATACTTCTATTCTATTGTTGACCTTCTTGTTGTTCAAATATCATTACTCCTTGTTATTCCTACTCATGTGTCTTCTGTTAAATCCAATCTTTTGTTTGATTATGATGCACCTATATATTTTCCAATTTCTACTGCAACATCACAACCTATTGTTGATTCTGCAGCTATTTCTTCACCATCTGCTCCTATGCATTCTAATTATTCTTGTGTTTCTGCTAATAATGCACGGGATCTAAAATGTTCAGATAGACTTGGATATCCACCTAAATTCTTACATGATTTTCATTACAATGCTTATAAAAATCTATATACCACTTAATCAACCATGACAGTTCTATTTCAAAATCTATATACCACTTATCTGAAGTTCTATCATATAAAAATCTCTCTAATGCACACGAGCTTTATGTTTTTTATTTCTACCCGTTGTGAGCCATCCACTTATAAACAAGCAATAAAAACATGACTCTAGGATCCAAGCAATGAATTTTGGCTTCCTAAACCAATGCCCCAAAAGCACTGGTTAGCATTAGTCATGTGACATATTCACCTGGATAAGAAACTTCTTGGTTGTAAATGGGTTTATAAGATCAAATATAAAATTAATAGCACAATAGAGGTATAAAACTCGTCTATAACTAAGGGTTTTACTCAAATTGAATATATTGATAGTTTTTAACACATTAGTCATGTGACATTTGTTATTTTACACCCACTTATTTTTCAGAATATGTACATTAGCAAGCTACACCTTCGGATGAATTTAACCATTTTTTAGTGATAACTTGCTAATGCCTAAAGAATAAGTTGATGTACAATATCAATAAATCCACAAATTTCTCAAATAAATTGAATGTGGTTCTAATGAGAACACCTCTTAAATCAAGGCCTTAAAAATATATATGATGGTCGAGATAGAATTTGGGGACCAAAAGTATTTGACGGAAAATAGTTCATAAATCGGACTAAAATTGAAAGTGAGTAATTTTATAAGGACTAAAAACATATTTAACATGCATTTTGATCATTGATCATTTCATACGCATAAGATTGCAGTCAATAATAATAATTGGAAACAAAAAATTAAGTAAAAGAAAGTGATTAAGTAAAAAGACTAAACTAGTTAAAATGATTTTTTCCTACATGGCCACAAAATTACAAAGCATAATACAACCCAACAAACTATATCAACAAAATTAAGATATTTTCATTTCTCTCGTGACATAATAATTTTCACATCCCTACAATTTTTGTCCTTTTTTATTTCAATTATTACTTCTCTCCTAATCCTACACATTAAAACAAAAATGAAAGTGTAGGTTCACATGGTCAACAAGAACAAGAAATGCACCTGATTAAACCACTCTCATTACAATCCGTACAAGTCTTAAACCCACCTTTCTCCGCATACACCTTACGCGCACCGGAACACTCCCCACAAAGCACAAACCTATGATCACCGCACACGTGGCAAACTCGCGAATCCGCTACGGGCAATCCTTCGAGAAGCTTCTTCAGCTCACCATTCTCGTGCAGCCACGTCACTTCTTGTGCCCCACCTATGTATCTTCCGTTGATAAAAACACGTGGCAGTTTCAACCCGGTTTTATGACCCGTTACTAAACGAAGCTCCGAGAGAAAACCTGAGTCCATTGACACGTCACGTTCGTCTAATGAGATTTTGAAACCGCGTAAGATGGAACGCACCGTTTTGCAATCTTCGTAGGTTGTTCTGACCACGCGCAGGGATGTGAAGTAGATTACCACGCGCTGCTGTGAAGAGGGGATTAATGAAGGTTGGGCGGCGCGTGGATCGTTCGGTGCGAGAGTTGAAGAGGTGTAAGTGAGTTTGGGTTGATTTGACCAAGCTCGGAGGAGTGAGTTAGCGAGTGTGACTCGGTGGAAGATAGAGGTTTTTTTGGGTTTGTTGATTGTGGTGGGTTCTTCTGAGAAGAGGGTTTGAATGTCTTTGAAGGAGGAACAAGAGAAAGGAGATGAAGTTGATTTTTTCCATGGTGGCCACATTGAAGGTGGGAAATGGGTTGGAACAAAGTTTGTTGTATTCTGATTTAGGGTTTTGTTTTTGTTTGGTTGAATTTGGGTAAAGGGTGGAATTTGATTGTTTAAAGTTTGGATTTTGGTGAGTGAGGAGTGAGATGCAGAAGTGGGTGATTTTGCATTTTTGTTTGATAGTAAATGTTGTGTGTATGAGAGAGAGAGAGAGAGAGAGGGTAAGGAAGGGAAAAGATGAAATGGAGTGTGGAGATGGGTTGAAAACTTGAAGTGGAGAGAGTAATTGTGGGGGTGGTTAAGGTTGTTGAGGGGTTGTTTTTATCTTTTGCTATTATGAGAGGTTTGGGATGGTGAAAGCATGAATAATGAGATTAGAGATAATCTTTTTATGCCCAAAATACTCTTTTTTTTTTAGTATATACTTCCTCCTCTAATTACTATTATATAAACAAAATTTTCCCTAAAAAAATAATATTATAAACAAAATTTTATTTTTTATATTTAGTTAATAATTAATGTATCTGGTTTGTAATATAGACTAAATATATTAGTTATTTTATGAATTTGAAAAGTAAGATTTAGTTTTTTTTTTTACAATCAAGTAAGATTTAGTTTATAATAGTGACTAGATGAGTAGTTGCTGGAGATTTACTCTTTAATGTGGATAAACAAAGAATCTAAAATTTAACCTTAAGCTCGGACATTCAATGCATCAATTTATAATTAAATTGAAAATTAAAAGAGTTATTCATTGAGATGATTTTTTTTACAAATGAACCACTGCATTGTTCTTTGTTTTAGAAATCTAATGAGACATTTATCACTTTTTAATGTTATCGATAAAGCAACTTCAATCACAAGTTTATAAGGAACTTAAATTTGGTTTCATAATCACTATTGTGTGACTCTATCAATTTCACATTACGCTTATGATTCAAGCGTATTTTATTTCAATAACAGAAAAATTAAACAACTTTTATGAAATTCACTCTTTTATTTACATCAAACTTTTAATTTGATGATACGATAACTTATTTAATCTACTTCATTGTTATCTACATTGGCACACAAGGACGGGCCCACATACACTAGTATGTGGGCCTTAGCCCTCACTACTTAAAAATAATAATTAAAAAATTAATACTTGTATGCATTATGGACCAAAAAAAGCAATGATAATGAAGTTTGACTAATTCATTAAGGTTCATGCTATAAATTATAAAAGAAATATATCAAATTAATAATTGCTAGGTTTGATACCGTAATTGAATTAGAATATTTAGATCTCCCACTTGTCTGTGTATTTTCAAATGGTTATTGTTACTTCGTTTATCTAAAACAAAAATTAATAATACTTTATTTTTACCAAATTCACAAATTGCAGATTGAGAACCCCAGTTTCAGTAAAAACAAAAATGAAAACTCCCAAATTTCTCAAGGCTAAAGAGAAGAAAAATCCCCTCGATCACACACAAAATCTGGAGCTTTAATTTCTTTCTCAATTTTTTGATTTTTATTGACTTTGAAAATGAAGAAATCATTTGAAGTTTTCAAAGAGTGAAAAACCGTAGAGAATAATTATAATGTATAATGATTTTAAAAAAATGAAATTTTATATATAATTAAATATAAAAATATTTTACTTTTTCAAATTTTATATATTTGACCTACACTATTTAAAAAATTTGGATTCGTCCCTGCTGCCACGTAGTTCCTCAAATGAGGAGAAAAAACAACAAAAAAAAAATAAAAATCATTATTCTATAAAATTCACTTATATACCCCGTTAGATATGCTCTTATTTTTTTTGTTACATATGCTCTTATTCATTTAAACAGTTACTAGTGTTAAGGTGATCAATCATAAATAAAAACAAAAAGATACCATAAATTAATACTTTTTTTTTATATCAATATGCTTTGAATTTTTTTTTTATAGATTAAATTTCAGGCGTGGACATGGTTTCATTGACACGTTTTTACTTATAACTATGAATGGACTGTTTGTCAAAAAAACTATGAATGGACTGATAATTAATTATTTTCATAAGTTTCTTGCATTATCTTAAAAGACATTTAACGACTATAAAAAAAAGACATTTAATATTAGACGCAAAGAATATTAATTTTTTGTATAATTATACTATATGGAGTAAATATTGAATCGTAGTTGAAAAACAATGACATGTGTTGTTGTCAAAAAGATAATTAATAATGACATGTGTAGTTCATGGAACTAATTATTTGTTCATAATCTTATAATAAATTTTGTAATAAAATTAGAGTATATTCATGAGCAATTTTTTATCGTTCTCTATGATTAAATTAAGAAACTACGGGCTTGATTTGTCTTTTTATCCATATAATGATCATATTTTAACATTTATCGCAGATGTTATCTCATTTCAAATAATTTGAGCTTCCTTTGTAAAAAACAAATAGTAATTTAACTTATTAAATCAGGTACACATGCACGCTGAAGAAGCAGTTAAAACTAGGGATGCAAATAGATATCTATGGATGCGGATAGTGTGATATCTGTGTCCGCTCCGTTGGATAAATATGAAATCTGTAATCTATTCATATCTGTGTAGATATCCGTTTAGCGGATAATCCACGGATTTTGAGCTATCCGCGGGTTTATACAGATATCCATGGATAACATTTATAAAAAAAATATACATATAGATATCCATGGATAACATTTAGCTGAAAATTAAAAACTAAAGTTCATCACTTGCATTTTTTTTATTAGCAAAACATAATATCCATACACTACAACAACAACAAAGATCATTAACTCAACAAAAACATAAATAAAGTTCCTTACATATAATAAATATAAAGTTCTTTAATTTAACAAAAACATAAATATAGCTCATCTTATTGAACAAAAGCAAAGCTTTTTAGTTCAACAACCCCGACCACTTTCACTTTCTTTTAAAGGAGCGTGATACAAATTTAAACAGTTGTGTAATAACTAATAACACTCACAGTACCGAAGTTTTTTGCTTATGAAGTTGAATGATATTAAGATACTTACGTAATTTACTCGATTTAATAGCGGGTATGAATATTTGCAGGTGTGGATACCATTAAATCTGCACCCATATCCATTAATTAACGGATTGTTAAAATATCCATTTATTTTATCTATGAAAATCCATTAAGATATCTGACTCCGTGTCCGTGACAGATTTTATCCGCAGATATCCACGGATGCGGAATTTTTTGTCATCCCTAATTAAAACCAGTACACAACTTATAGTAATAAGTACATGTCCTAGTTTCAAGATGGAAGGAGGGACCAATTATTGCTGCATAGATCTTTCCTAATGCAGCCATGCTTGTGAACTTATTGGGCCCATTTTCATAAAGAAAATGAACGTGTGTTGACGACAAATATTTCTTTTTTACTCCCTACAGTTTTATTTATAAGAAACATTTAATTTTTTTGGTTTATTATATAAATTATGTATTTGGTCTATATTTTAGACAAGATATATCAATTACTCAATGAATCTAAAATGTCAACTTTTTCTTATAAATAGGACTGGAGGGAGTATTTATCGAAAAGCAAATGATAATTTATTGAAAAGCAAATGATAATTTATTTTGGCGCCAATTCTTTTTTCACTAATAAGTGTATGAAATTCAGTTTAGTTGACAATAAGTACTCATACTCCATCTTACAAGAGTATTAGTTCAATTTTTGCCGTTGAAGTAAAAACCTTAGGGTCTTGCTAACGAATGCCTCTAGGACGCTTTTTAAGCATTTTAAAATAAGAATTATTCTATAAAAAAGTTAAATGTTTCAATTTTCAATACATTGATTACGTAAATTTTCAAAAGAAAAATTACTACCTTTTAAAGGTCTTGAAGAGTGTCCCAAAAACACTCGTCATCATTTCTCAAAACCTTATTAGTCTCCAAAAGAAGTCCTTTTGACAGAGGTGAGCGGCTTAGACCAACTCATCTAAACTATTTTACAAGGAAAAAAAATAACCGAAAGGTCTCTTTGCAGCAAATACAAAAATGTAATTATTATTTGAATTTCATTACTAAATTATTCATAGAATTAAAGGTAAAAGAGAATGAGAGGGAGTATGCATTCAAGAAAATGAAAAGGAAATGCAAATCAAAATTTAAAATTTACGGCAGAGTGAAGTGAAATCTGCTACAAAGGAAAGTTCATCAATATTGGAGAATGACTTGAGAGGAGAGTGTGATGCTTTGAAGCTACAACCCCATTACTCATTAATTGCACGGATTGACATTTGCTTGCACTATCTCTCTACCAACAGACACATGCAGCACAACCAACAACAATTAGGACTGCACATATTTTTATTTTTTTTAATTTGCTTAACTATATAATTATATACATTTCACACTCAAATAATTCTTATAAATTTTTGCTTTTTTTAATTCGTTTAGCTATATAAATATATACATGCCACACTCAAATAATTTAAATAAATAAGAGCAAAATAAACTTCATTTAATATGTTGAATATTATTTCTATTGTAGTGATCACTGTTCCTATTCAATGTAATTTTATTAACTTTGCAATTAATAATTTAAATAATATTATAAAAAGACACAATATTTTAAATGAAGAATAAAAAAGAAATAAAAAAATAATCTTAAAACAATGTATTATCTTTATACTCTATCCGTTCCTTAATGCAGACACCCATTGCCCTTTTCACATTTCTTAAGAAATGTTGTCAGTATAATAAATGTGTCTGTTTTGTGTGTTAATATTACCAAATTGCCCTTTATTTGTATGTGTATTAAATTTGACTTTTCATATTTCAAGACAAGTTAATAGTATTAATTATGGGTATGTTTAGAAAGAAAAAAAATGCATCTAGTAATTTGAAAGGGGATTTACATTTAGGGACAAAAATAAAGTCAAACGGGAGCTTAAATACAGGAACGGAGGGAGTATGAGTTTTTATCATCGTAACTTGCACTAGTTTGAAGAGGGGATAAGAAAAATGGTAGTGTTAACTTGTGCCCTTAGGGCACATGTTAAAAACCTAAAAGAAGAAATATTTTATAAAATTTTGTGCATTCAATTCATTAAAAAAACTAAAGATTAAATGTAATGTACACATTCCAATAAGTTGTTTCTATATTTGTTTCATTAACTTGTGTCTTAAGGGCACAAGTTAACATTTCCCTAAGAAAAAATAGCGATAATAGTCACTTTTTGAATATGCACTAATAGTCCTTCAGTGTATCAAAATTTTAAAATAGTTTTTGAATGTGCACTTGTTAGTCAAAATAGTCTCTGATGTTTAAATAGTCTCTCAATGCTCACAATAACTCTTTTTATATAAGGAATAGAATGACAATAAATAAGTATCTATAAGAACTGATATGACAATAAGTAAGTATCTTGAAAGACTAATATGACAATATTAATGAAACATTTTAATATTAATGACTATTTTGACTAACGAATTGTATAAAGACTATTTTAAAGCTTTTATACATCAAGGGATTATTGCAACTACTCATTACACATTCAAGGGTCAAATGATTATAATAAAAAAAAAGTATAAATAACATGTAGCATGATCAAACATCGATTTGTTTGTTACGACAAGATACATGTGTATGGCTAACATCCTCGATTGACTTTCCCACCATTTCCCTTTAATAGCTCCATTATATAAAACATTCATTTATCCTAAAGCAATGTACACACCAGTTCATCATCTCTTACAGTCTCACTCACCTCAATCTCTCACTGACTTGAGATGTTGAGCGTTTGCGGTTGCACCACCTCTCATCTAGGACTTCGAGTTGCCCTCTTTATTTGTGCTTCAACGCTTCTGGTCTCTGCTCGAGATCATCGTGTGATGCATTCTTAAAATTCTCAACAACAAAAAATGTGATACTTTCTCCGGTCACGTTTATAAGAAGAATTTTTTTTTTTAGGTTTATTCAATATATAATGTCTTTAGTCTATATATAAACCAAACACATTAGATATTCAATGAATCTAAAAAATATTTTTTTGTTTATAAATGTGACCTAAGGAAGTATAAGATGTTTACTTTTTAAATATTATTTGATAATTTGTTAATCTTGATGGATGAAATTGTCTTGCATATCATGTGACCACTTGGGCCATATGCTATATGCAATTATGAAAAAGCGTGCTTGAGAGTAAAACACATCAATGACTTCCAAAAGCTAAAAAGGTTTTAATCCACAAAAACAAAGTGGGGTGGATCGTACTGAAAAGTTTCACATGGTAACAAGGTACTTAACAAAAAAAATGTGGGAGGGAGAAGGATCCTAGATAGAGAACAGTGTCCAAATCACATGCCAATGCCATGTTGTGATACTGATCCAACATTGGACAAAAAGAGAGCAAGTCTTGTTTGGGGACAAACACAAATGAATTTTTTTATGTATAAACATTTCTCCAGAAAGAACCAAATATCCATATGTTTTTTTTTCTTTTTTATTTACTCATGTGAACCAATATTGAGTTTTTCTTGATTTGGGTGCAGCATTCCACTACATTGGTATTGCAACCCTTGACTAAATGAATTAGATCTCTGACATCTTAGGTACCCTTTAAAATGAATGTTGACATTTAAATAAAGGATTTCATTTCACACTCACTACACTGCCAGATATGATAGATAAACCATAAGCATGAGAAAATCTGTCTCGCAAGAGTGACTTATTAATAATTTGTTAGATTAATATTTTCCTCGTTCTTCCAAATTTAAATTAAGGAACTTTAACTTTTTTTTTATCGGATTAAATCAGTTGAGCTACTTAACCCTGTTGTTTGATATGAAAATCACATGCTCACGCCTGCCTGAGACTCAAGAGTGAATTTTATAGGACTCCAATCCATTGCTTCAATTTTATATTAGTAACACCGAGTTACATTAGACCATTTACAATGGTTTTAACACTCAACACACATTTTTTATTTTTCCAACACTCCACATCATTTTTTATCTCTCCCACTTAATAATTCAACATTCATTCGACTTTTACACTCTCCAATGATTTTTTTTAAAAACATTCAACACTCTACCCCACCACTTTTTATTTCATATTCTTATTTAATTTTATATTTTTGTTTTTATGATTACATAAAATTACAATTATCGATTATAATTAAATTAAAATAATAAACACTTAATAATTAAATGAAATTACAATTGTCGATTATTATTGGGATCCATTTCACTAAAAAGAAGATTAAAACTTAAAAAAAAAACTAATAGTAAGATAATAATATTAAGATAGTGAAAAACTTCGTTTTTTCTGTGTCCAAATCAAATGAAACAAGATTCTATTTATAGAAAAAAATCATGAATTCTGGTAAAAAAAAAAAAAAAAAAATCATTTGCAATGAAATAATTGAGTTCAAATAATTAAAATGAGATAAATCCAACCAGCCAATTAGGAAGCGCCGCATGTTCCTTCTTATCCACCCATCTCTTCTCTCTCCGCATCTGACCACGCCCACTCACGCCTGTATGGCGCGTGGGCTGCACGCGCTCGACGGTGCAATGAAAACGCGCTGTGTGGCCCGTTGTTTATGTCCCTTTGCAACATTCAACTTGTTGAGAACTTTCATCATCTCTCTCTTCCACGTCATTTTTCAACAACATTCAACACACCATTGCACAATTGTTAAGTGTTGAAATTGCCATTCAACACACCATTGTAAATAGTCTTATTATCCCCGACACTAACATTAACATATACATGACAGAGTAGCTATAGGTTCGTTAAATCACTGCATATAGCTACAATGAACAACAAGCTGCTTGTGGCAACTACTATTTCCTTAGGATGATATATAATGTATAAGATCAGTTCTTGTGTTATTTAAAAATCGAAATTCAGATGATCATGTACGATATCACACATGTTTATTTCTATCTCTTTTATTCTTTATCTTCTACGATTTACACATTAAACTTTGGCAAGGGCCTTGGATTCGCAATCAACGAGATCATAGGTCGAGTACACCATTGCAGGATAGGTTTGCAGCTTTAACAGTTAATGACCTCATTATTTAGAATACTAGAAACTGGAACATGGACATGTTGATATCAATTTTCAATAAGCAGGATGTTATTAACATCTTTCGAATCCCTCTCCTGCAACACACAACTACTGATCAAAGACGACGCATTTGAAAGGGCGCCAAACAAGATTAAAAACAGCTTATAATCTATATATGCGGCAGTTCACGAACTCGACTAATTTGGCAACGCCTGGAGACTGGAATTTACGGTGGAACTTAAGTTTTGTCGCACACACTAAGCTTCTCAATGACAACTATTTCTCCATGTAGGCTCCTTTATAGGAATTGTGTATCTTTTCGCTCAAATTTTCAAATGTGTGCATACCGCAGCTGGAGCTCTTGGAAAAATCTGTGAATTTTATCTTATGGTAATAATCTCCCAAAATATCAATAAAAAATAGATTCTCTCTCTTTGATATTTGCCAATTTTGGTGACTTCATTAGTATTTAAGAGAGAAAATAATGATTGGAATAGGATAGTTGGTTGGTTGGTTGATACCAAGAAAGATTTGTTAGTGAATTTATAGCGAAATGACATTCTCTAGTTGGTAAAAACTTGTCATTTTGATCGACGTCTCTTCCAAAGTAACCAAAGTGGTGTTTCTTTATGTGAAAACACACCAAAAGAAAGTCCCATTTTTCTGAAGTCCAACAATGCCTACATCTATTCACTTAATTGTTCAATTGGGGACTCTTCAAAGAAAAACATATTTCCTTTCATAAGCTCAGGCCTTGAGGGAGTGCAAGGTGCTCTATCAGGCCGGGCCTCTAAATGTTACGGGCCTCAAACAAAAAATTATGTCTAATACCCATCCTCAATTTAAATAAAAAAAAATATGTTACTTCTTTTTCTTTCTTCAGTACACGTTTGAGTTTTTTAGACTCTAGTTCTTCTTTCTGTACATAAATCTGATACTATCAAACCACCCTAATTTGTAAAATCACTTAATCAGTAGTCAATTTGGAAAGCTATTTCATTGAAAGAATCACAACAATAATTTTTTTTCCGCATAAACCATTCGTTTTCCCTTCCCACAACGAATGAGTGACAAATCCAAACGACATTGTCAGGTTAATTTCATCTCTCTTTCACTTAATTTTTTTTATTTCGTTTGATGTTTAGAAGTTCTTATTCTGATTTTTTAATGAAGTTTTCCTACACAAAAAAATTACGTTTTTATTTTATTATGGGTCTATTTTAAAAAGAGAGTCGAGCCTCCTATTTCACAGGAACGGCCCTGCCTTTCATCTTCCTCCTCCTCAAGTCACTCATCCTTATGGTTCAGGTTCTTCCACATAACCAAAGATCAATCAATCATCCCTTTGCTTTCTTGTTTTCGATTTCATTCTCCATCAAAAATACAAAAAAATAATTTCACTTCTCTTCTCTCTTCAGACTTATTATGCAGTTGATTGTTAGCCGTATGATTAAAATGTTAGACGGTTGAGATTTGATGTTAAGCTTTCTTTGTAATAAAACTATTCATGTTCCATTATGTACTTTTGTAGCACTTAGTAAAAAGTAAATCATGTTTTAAGTTCATAATTTTTTCTTTTAAGACAATCGTATGCACAAATCAAGATTTAGCTGAATTGATATCATATGTATAAACAAGGTGTTTAACAATAAAATTTTACTATTCATTATATTCAAAATTATCTTTTGCATTTTCATCATCCCTTGTAACCCCTCTAAAAATCCATTATCCCTCAAATAAAAATGTTATTTTTGTTTTTACAACAATAACATTTTTTTTTAACAATATTAGTCACACAAGAAAATTTTGAAAAAAATAAATTTGTAGATGGGCCAGTCTGCCTTTTGGCGGAGTGGTGTGTTTGAGGCCACCACCTCACCTTGATATGCCATGCCCCACCCCACCTTTTTTTTGCGGGCTAATAAAAGTCCGTGCGTAAATGGGTCAGACTGGCCCACATTGACATCCTTAAATATGGACTTTAAAAACTTAAATGATTAACGCAGTACAAACGTCAAACTTTAGGGCCTGTAAATTGCATTTGGTCTTCACTTTTTTAGAGGTGTTCGATTTCTGTTAATGAATGAGATCACATATATGATATTTTGTTATATTTTATAAATAGCAACAAACTCTTGCTAAGAACAGGAATCATGCTCTACAGGAGTTGAGCGTTGTAACTTGGATTATACGTCAAAGAGTATTTACAATGTTATTTGCATTGAGAAATAAGAAAAATTTAATGACCCTTTCAAAAAGAAAAATTTAATGATAAAGATGACGTTAATGATATAAAAAAATATTGAAATTGTTGCTATTAAATATTATAAATCGGTGGACTAAAAATATGTCAGAATATTACAGATAATAAATATTTCATTAATGATAAAAAAATTATGTTAATTAGAGAGTTATTCGAGTCTCTATGAATAAGTGTTCACACTAAAGAGACACTGATATTTTTTAATAATAATACCTATAGTATAAATATTTAGAATTGCACTAAATTTTATAATATTATATTTAAATAATTATAGAGTAACCATTTTTTTTATTCGTGCGTTCGTAAAAGTTTCTTTTATATTACGCATTTGTAAAAAAGGAAGACAATAAATAAATAAAAAAATATGAAAAAAAAATGAGAGAACGAATAAATTGTTATGAATATTATAAGTGGATGTCCATATAGCAAGTAGTTTAATGGGCCATACTAATAAACTATTGGGCTTAGTTCATAAGCTACTTTATTTCCCTATAAATAGAGCTCATTTGTACATTCAGTAGTACATCAATGAATAAAAATACTTCTCCCGTATTCTCTCTTCTTCTCCTTCTCTCTATTATTATCCCTATTTATTTATTTTCATTACACGTTATCAGCACGCTCTAACCAACTGAGGTTATCGGTATAATCTATTTCACTAATTCATGATTTTTTTTTTAGCAAATTAATTATATACATACGTGATTGCATATGATTCCTAGAAATTGTTTTTTCTTTGTTTTCTTTTGGTATTCGATGTTATGATAATCATGATATCTAATTTGTTAATTGTTAGTA
>Ga0228710_1007030_pt1 | contig 16803 bp, 21 predicted proteins | sample MedpolnodulmetaG_FD_177995 | JGI IMG/M metagenome (GOLD analysis project Ga0228710, IMG submission 177995) | Root nodule microbial communities from Medicago polymorpha collected in Santa Monica, California, United States - pink nodules | ecosystem: Host-associated > Plants > Roots > Nodule... | reverse complement strand
TATTATTATTATTATTATTATTATTATTATTATTATTATTATTATTATTATTATTATTATTATTATTATTATTATTATTATTATTATTATTATTATTATTATTATTATTATTATTATTATTATTATTTATCATTGTTTTTTATTTTATTTTATTAAATCTTGTTTTTATTTTTATTTCTTTATTATTTTCAAATTTTTATTTATTGTTTTTAATGTTTTTCCAATGTCCTTTTCGTCCAGAATTTTAGTGATAAGCCAAGGGCATTTTCGTCCAGTACATTTCATATTTTCCAAATTAGGCAACAACACCTTAAAACCCTAATTCTACCGGTACTAACATACCACAATTATCCAAAAATATTGCATTATAAAACCAAGCAGAAATCAGAATGCAAAGGAGGCACATATTTTGAGAAAATCCTAATTTTGAGCAAGCCGTAAGAATCATCCAACAAAGAATCATCACAATTACAAATTTCCAGCAACACGATAACCACACAACAATCACCACAATAACAAACATCATTCGAAATTCCTCAACACCCAAACCAACAAAAAAACATTCGAAATTCCAACACAATCCATACAAATTTCGAACACCACACAGCCGGCCCACAAAACAAAACTAGTAACCCAAGCCTAAACCAACCGAAAAATAGAAAGAAAGAGAAGAAGGTAGGAGAAGGTTTTTTTTTAATTGTCACTTAAAACCGCAGATCTAGGGTTCGGGTTCCTTTTTCTTAAAATTCTAAGGCCAAAAAAGTGTTTATGAGAAGAAAGGATATTTAAAAAGCCATTTTTTTTAGAAAAGAGGAAGTTTTTACTTCTGGCATGGTGGCGCCGCCCTCTTGGGTCGGCCGACCACTGTGGCAGAGTTACTTGCTTCACCGGAGAAGAAGCAGTGGGGCGGAGGAGCTGGTTCTAGAGAGCTCTCTCTCTCTCCCTCTCTCTCTCTCAATCTATCTATCTATGGGAGGAGTTGTACTTTTCTTTCTAAAATGAACTGTTTTATACTTCCTTCAAAACTGAACCGGCCCACTCTTAAAAAGAACGACCCAACTTGTTTTTTTTTCCTTTTTTATTCTGCTTGCTCTCATGAAAACTTGGGGTTTATTCAATCTTTTCCCCTTTTCCTTGGAAAAAATAAAAGTTCAGCGGTGAACTTAAAATTGTGAGTCAACGCTAATCAATAGCTTGATATCCAAAAATCACCGCGACAGAAATGGCGACTTCACTGGGGATCATCCCCTAAGAGGGTTGAGCCTATCTTGACTTTATTTATTCTTGTGCTTTATTTCACTTATAATTTGTAAATATGTGTCTATATGTTTATATTTTCATGTGAGTGGTGAGATAAGTCCTACACCCGGTCTTGAGGGAAACATAAGATAGGATGGTGGTATAATCAAACTGCCATACCAAGAGTAGTTTTGAGTCTTGGTACATGTGATATAACCCCGCTCAATGGAGGTTTCTTGAAGGTAATATTATGTCGACATGAGTAGTCGAATTGACATTATTATTTTTAAGTGACCCATGAAGTTGAGGACCTTTAGAGTTACCTTTAACCCATCTTAGCCTTCTTAGGGCGTAGTACGGTGGCTAATCAAGAGTAGTCTTGAATTGGTTGATACACGATACTACACTCAAACGAAACTTTTCTACGAATGTTGTTGGACCGGGAGTAGTCCCGTAATCCGATAATATTCGGAAGTGGCAATGACTTTGGGAACTTGGTCGAACCCGCAATTTAGGTACATGTGAAACCATAGTCCCTACCATACGGCGTGTTCACCCTTGACTCCATCATTATGGACTTAAACCTCACACCATGTTTTCACCGTTTTTTTTTGCATAATCATGCATACATTCATAAAAAATTTCTCATTAAACATCGAAGGAATCGGTCCTGTATTTAGAATTTGATCTCTTAAAATAGTACTTAGAATAGTATGAGCGAGGTTTAAGATCTACATCTACTGAACTCACTGAACTCACGTATTTTTTCGTTTCTAACACTAATTCATCTTCTCAAGAAAGCGGGAAAATAAAGAATTTTATTGGTAAGATCCAAGGATTCATCTTATATGCAGAATAAAAGATGTTTAATTTTGAAAAGATTAGACAAGTTTTTTTGTAAACATCACATATATGGACCTTGTAAGAAGGAACACCAAGAAATACAACTTCAAAAAGTCGTAACCTAAGTTTTGGCTTTTGTTAAGAACTTCTTCCTTGGCTTCGTTCTTGCTTTTGAAAAGGGAACCGATTGCAATATCTTTACAATTTTCAAATAAAACCATGTTCCTCTGCAATAATTATTTCTTTACATATATACCTCTATTTAGTTTACATCTTTTTCTTCAATCAGCAATAAATAACATGTTAAAAACATAAACTAATTCTCTCTTTTAAAAGATACAATTGTAAAAACAATAGTGTTCAAACCCCGACCACCACAAAAAAAAAAACAATAATAGTAATTACAAATAACTTTAATATAAATATCAATTTTCTTCCTGATATTTGCAAAATGGTCTTATATGTAGGACGGATGTAGTGGTTATAAAAAATATCTAGACATATTAGTCAAAAAAAAGTGGTGCATCATCAAACTTATACTTCAAATTAAAATGAAATACGTAACCCAAATCCAATCAAACATTTTAAAATAGTATTACAGTATTGCTTCAGCCAATGGTTGCTATGCCTTTTCTCAAGAATTTGACATGTTGCAATGATAGTTAATTTCAAAAGTTTGAAAAGTAAGTAGAATTTTCCAACCATGACTTTGATTTGTATATAGTTTTCCAGAGTATGTGTTTATTTAGCCACCACACCACTATAAAATGAATACAGAGTACAAATATTTCACCCAAGAGCCATTCTTCTGTCCTAAAAATATTTTATATTCTTGTCATAATAATATAATTTTTTTTCCAGCAACTAAGCAAATGGTTACATTGCCTCATTTTCTTGCTATACCATATCCAGTTCAAGGACATGTTAACCCCCTTCTGCAATTTTCACAAGTTCTAACCAAACATGGTTGCAAAGTCACTTTTCTACATACCGAGTTTAACCATGAACGATCGAAAACCGGTGTTTCTGAGCAAGACAAGATACAAGTGGTGACACTTCCAGATGGTTTGGAACCTGAAGATGATAGAAGTGATATAAAGAAAGTTCTTTTATCAATTAAAAGCACCATGCCTCCTAGACTTCCAAAGCTTATAGAAGAAGTTAATGCTTTGAATGTTGACAACAAGATCAATTGTATTATTGTTACATTTAATATGGGTTGGGCCTTGGAAGTGGGCCACAATTTGGGAATCAAAGGGGCTCTACTTTGTCCAGCTTCATCCACTACTTTGGCATGTGCTGTCTGCATACCTAAACTTATTGAAGATGGTATTATTGATTCTGAAGGTAGTACTTTTTACTGTTTTGGTATAGATTTCACACTTAGAATTTTTGTAATAAAATTCCATGAAGCTAGTTTATTTTTTTTTTGAAAGAGTAAAGCTAGTTTATTATTCATTGCTTTTGTTGTTATCATAATTTATCATTTTTTTTATTTATGGAATTAACATTTTACTTTATTTTATTATTGGAAAAATTTAAGAAGATAATTATATCAAAAAAAAAAATTGGTGGAAAGAGAGGGCCAAAGCCCAGATAGTTATATCAACTTTAATATTATTAAAAACATTTTGTAGTGCAAAATATATAAAAAAATATTTAAAGTAAAAGTTATATGAATTTAAATAACATATGTTAATATTTTTTTTAAACTAAACAATTTAAAATTCAAATAAAACAGACTACAATCCGGAAGTAGAAAGTTATGCAATAAAATTGTAGGAATAGGAGCAAATAGTCATATTTCTCAACAAGAAAAAATAAACTCATCATCTCAATTAAAACTTATCTCACTTGTGATTATTCTAATTTGTTTTCAATTAACTTGTTGAGTATGACTACTCATAGACACATAAGAGGGGAAGGGCGAGGAAGGTGATCATCTAGCATGGAATTGCGAAGCTCCCTTCAACTTTAGAGATATTGTTGTAATGTGGATCGTAGTACTATACATATGACTTGTAATATTGTAAACCTTAATTCACTCAAGTAGTATATCGAACTACTGCTACTCTTTAGTCGCAGTGGTAGGCTTAAACGTGGCTGAATTGCATAAACAATTGATCATGTTCCATTGTTTGTGATATATGATTCTATACTCTTTTGTTACTAATTTCTGATGTAACATAATTTCGAGCTCAGGTTGAGATTAACATAGAATACTTCATGATCTCCTTTTCGCATTGCAGGAAATCCCACCAAAAAACAAGAAATTCAAATCTCCCCTGATATACCTATGATGAACACAACAAACTTCCCATGGCGCGGCGTAGATAAGATCTTCTTTGATCATTTTGTGCAAGAGATACAAACTATAAATTTTGGAGAATGGTGGCTTTGCAACACTACTTGTGATCTTGAGCCTGGTGTATTTTCCATATCACCAAAGTTCCTACCAATTGGCCCATTGATGGAAAGTAACAACAACAAAAGTTCATTTTGGCAAGAAGATACAACTTGCTTAGATTGGTTAGATAAACAAGCACCTCATTCTGTCATATATGTTTCCTTTGGTAGTTTGGTAGTAATGGACCAAAACCAATTTAATGAACTAGCCCTAGGACTTGATCTTCTAGACAAGCCTTTTCTTTGGGTTGTTCGTCCTAGTAATGACAATAAGGTAAACTATGCATATCCTAATGATTTCCATGGAAGTAAAGGTAAAATTGTTGGTTGGGCACCACAAAGTAAAATATTGAACCATCCAGCCATTGCTTGCTTCATAAGTCATTGTGGATGGAATTCTACCATAGAAGGTGTACATGCTGGTGTACCTTTCTTGTGTTGGCCATTTTTAACTGATCAATTTCTCAATAAATCGTATATTTGTGATGTGTGGAAGACTGGACTTGAATTAGAGAAAGATGATAACGGTTTTATATCAAGGCAAGAGATAAGGAAGAAGGTGGATCAAGTAGTTGGTGATGATGACATAAAGGCAATGTGTTTGAAAATGAAGAAAATGATTATTAATAATATAGAAGAAGGTGGCCAATCATCACATAATCTCCAAAAGTTTATTAGTTGGGCGAATTAATGTGTTTATAATCTATTTCTTGGTTTAGAATATGTGGTGTTCTCTTTTTTCTCTTTTAATATAGGTGTGTTTCACTGTCGGACACGCGACATGACATGTATTATTATCTAAAATTATGTCATTTTTTTAAATTATTATCCATGTTGGTGTGTCTGTGTTGTGTCATGTATCTTTGTGTTTACGTGCTTTATAGGCTGAAGGTATTATCGAACACTGTTTTGAACACCATTTTTAATCGAGATTTAAATCTTAATTTGTTTATGGGAGTTTAACTCAAACCAACTTCCTTTGTAGAGCAGTATTCTCCTTTTATGATAGTTAAACATAATCAATAATACTATTTTGAGAAGAAAAAAAATCACCTCCAAATGCTTTCCTATCTATAGATTAATTCATTTTGGATGTAATACATATTGATTTAGAAATTTGCCTCTCTTGAATGAAAACTCGTTGATCCTGGAAAAATAATTTTTGGGGCCACTATGGCCGATATGTCAGTTTCTAGAACCTCGGTGATCCTCGAAATTGGTATGAATTTTAGAAACCATAGCCCAACATTAGAGATATTTGTATTCATCAACAAACTAATGTCTTATATACTTCAATGCCAATTTCACACTGGTATATTTAAAAAGGTTTAAATGTATTTTTGACCCATTAACTTTTAAAAAATTGTGATTTTGGTTCCTTAAAAAAAAACAATTTTACCCTCTATCTTCAGAGAAATATGTTCTTTTTACTCTATTAATATGAAAATATGTTTTTTTAGCTCTCTATCTTTAGGGAAATACACTCTTTTGTCCCTTTATCTTTTCAAAAATTTGAGATTTTGGCGCTCTGTTTTGAGAAATGTGGCATCTTATTAGCAGTTTCGCAATATTTTGTAAGGTTAGAGGGTACAATTGTTATTTTTGTTTTGTTTGGAATTCAAAATCACAACTTTTAAAAAATTAAGAAATTAAAAATGCAATTAAGCCTTTTTTTTAAAAAAAAAAGCCATCAAAACTATCGGAGCATAGAGCAATATCCTACTTCGTGGAAAAATAAACTCTAACTTATTCCAAAAATCATAAATTTGTCATTGTTGTGAATCCGAACCCTTGTTTAAAATCATCAAGACAATATGTGAATCAAATAACCATGGCAACCAACAACCAAACTATCCAAGCAAACCAAGAACAAAACAAGCAACTAAAGTGTATAGAAACAATGAGGTAAAAAATCTCTATTTATAGACAATATTTATAAATAGACTAAAATACCTATGTTTTTAAGTCAGGATTTCACCTCAATTCTTCTCATTGACTTCAAAACAATGGTGATATTAATTTATCTATCAACCACTTTATTGCTCTCACCATTGCTACCGAGTACTTTTAGCACCGCCTCTAGAATAATGATAAATAACACTATATCTCTAGGATGATGTTGAGTATTCTTAACACCACCTCTCTAAAATGAGGTTGAGTATTCTCATAAGCGCCTCTCTAGGTTGAGGTTGAGTATTATTTGCAGCCTCTTTAGGCCATTTTTAGTTTCCAACATTTCTAGTTTTGTTCTATCACCTAGAAAAAGCTAGTTTAGCTATGATCCATCTAAACTTGTGTCACTAACATGCACCAACTCAAAATCTCACGGCTTAGTTATTCCATGTGAGTCTTATCTAGATAGCCATGTATGACCAATAATAGTATAACCATCTAACATGTACAAATCACACACTTTAGCATCTTAACCTATCATCTTTTTATCATGTGAAATTTTCATTATCCCATTCTCAATTCATTTGTATGGCCTAATCCATGAAACATATAACAATGATACGTTAAACAAATAACAATGATAAGCTACAACTAAATAATCCAAGTAACAATATTTAACAAAGAACACATCTAGCAACGTAGGTGTATAGCGAATTCTCACTCAAGTCAAAGAACAAAGATAAAGAAAATAGAAGAATAAACACATCAAAATTATTTACCTAGTTCGCCTTTCCCCTTTACCCCAATGAAAATACAAAGAAAGAACATTTACCCTTTTACTATCATGCCCTTTGTAAGTGATTCTTGAATTTATCTTGTAAAATTCTTCTTAATATCCTCCAAAATTTACTTTTTATTCAAAAACATAAAAAATCCTCCAAAATTTCTTTTAAGAAGTCAAATTACTGGCATCAAAGTCCCACACAGCATAATGCCAACTCCAATTTGAATTTACATCTTAGTGTATCCTTACAAATACTTAGATATTATAAGACACAATTATAGTTTTAAACCCCTTAATTAGGCATAGCATAGTATTAAGAAAGTCTAAAAAAAACATGAGAGATAGAGAGAGCGACGATGATCCTTGGCACCACCAAGGGTATTTGCACCGGTACTATTCGCCGGAGGAGAGGTCCAACAGGGAGAAGGGTTCCAAGCGAGGTGCCACAAATGGGGAGGGACATGGATGATTGACATGATGTGAGATCGCGGCGTGGGAAAACGTTGCGACAGGAGGATCGAGGTCAGGACGACAATTGGAGAGAAAGTGGCATGGAGGTTTGACTGGTTATGGCAATTGGTGGTCAAGGTCTAGGGTTAAGGCGGTTTCGCGAATGGGAGCTGATGCAAGGGGCGATCCAGTTCGGTCTACCTCGGCAGGAGGGCACAATCGGCAACGGTCTTATTCATCAAAACTGCGCCGTTCAGAGGATGGCAAGCGTGCGGCTGCAGTTACTCACCATGGGAAGTCGCTCGTGGATGGATATGGGAGGGAGGAAGTTAGTTATGTTTCTCAGTATAAACGGTTTGTCACTTTCTATTTTACGAATTTTCTGGCACAATTATCAAATTTTTATTTAAGGAAAGGTTTAGAAGTGTGTTGTATACTTGAGGATGTCGTGGTTCCTAGTAAATAGAATGTGAATGGGGAGATTTATGGTTTTTTGAGATTTTAAAAGGTGAAAGCTATTGATAAGTTATTGAAAGCGGTGAATGTTGTATGCTTTGAAAAATTTTGTGTTAGGGCCAAAGTGGCTCGTTTTGATCGGTCAGCTAGTACCATGGGGAAAAAGACGAGCGATGCAGATGGTGCTAGTGCGAGGGGTGGTACGGACGGTGAGAGAGGTAGTAAAAATGTTTGGAAGAGGCAAATGGGAAAGGGAGAAAAATGAGTGACCATGGGGTTGCATGGTGTGGTGGGAGGGAGTTCGGTGGGTGTGAAGGAAGTTGGGGGGACGGGTAATGAAGGGGAGGTGAGGTTGTGGTTCGGGTAATGGGTGGTAAGCGGAAGGAGGGTGTAGGTGCGGCGGTGTGGAGGAAAGGAGACAAAAAAAAATTGAGGGAGCGAAAAGGTGCGGGGGAACAAAATAATAAGCAAGTGGGTGAGGGAGAAAAAAGTGTGAGTATGGGGTTGCATGGTGTGAGGGGAGGGTGTTCGATGGTTGGCATGGATGGTGTGTTACGTCCACCGCAAGTTAAGAATTTGGTAAAGATATATAGGTCCCAAGGGGATGATCTAAAGTGGGCACGTAATGGAGTGGTGGCATTGGAGGTTAGTGGGAGGCGATCCCGATGGTCCAAAATGGAATTGAAGATGTTGGGTTCATGTATTTAGACATCATTCCTATGGGAGCATAACAAGTATTTATTCGTAGCTTATCAGACAAGGATGTTTTGACGTCAGTAGGGGAAGCTTCAGATTTTTTGAATTGTTTCTTCTCGAGTTTTGAGAAATGGGACAAGAAAGTGGTGCCTTTTCAAAGGGGAGCTTGGCTGCGGTTGTATGACATTCCACTTCATATAGAATGAATCTTTTTTCAAACTTTGTGTTCTTAATTGCGGGCGTTACCTTCGGACTGACAGTTATTCTTTGCATAGAGATAGATTTTATTATGCAAGGGTGTTAGTTGTTACGTCATCATTGGAACTTGTTTCATTTGTTGATAAATTACTTACAGATGCTTAGTTGGTGGAAGTGAAGATCTTAGAGGAGTGGGGCTTTAATATTGGTGAAGATACTTGTCTTTTTTTAGGACGATGATGGGTCCAATAAGTAGTATGATAATGAGGAGATTCCTGTTGATCCAGAATTGTGTAATAATGTTGATACTTTGGTTGGGAGAATTATGGATAAGTTAGAAGCTGAGGAGGTAACTGGTTTGAATGATCTAAAGGGTAAAGAGGCTCGATAAGTCTGCGTCTGACATTTCAGCTATAAACGATTCAGTATCGCATACAACTTCCCCTATGTCGTTTGTGGTTCTGGTGGATGACAGTGATGATATCAATGAGGTGGAGGTCGGCTGTACGACTCCTGGTTTAGTGGCAACCGTGGTGGAGGGACGGTTGAATGAGGTGGTTGCTCAAATTTCAGCACCTCAAGATAATGTAGTTCTGAAGCCAATTGTGACTCGGAAAAAACGTATGTATACTTACCCACCTAGGACGACGCGGTCAGTGGTGTCAGAACCTTAGAGTGTGGGATGGTTTAATGACCATGTTCATGGTGATACATGTATTGTTTCTTCGTCTAAAAAGAAAATTAACAAGATAGCGAAGAATAATGATGGCCATACACAAGAAGGGATATCTGATTCTAAGCGTAAAAAGGTGGGGGCATGCTTCGCCACTCTGTAAACGCTTTGAAAAAGGTGGCGAGGCTTCCAAGTAAGGACCGTTCAGCGGTGTTGAAAGATTTGAAAAGATGAGTCGGTAAGTGGCATGGTAAAGATCATATCATTTAGTTCGTGAAGGTTGTATCGAAAGAGGATTTACAAGGTGCATCATCATCAACTTCAGTTAATAATGATTGGAAGCAGTAGGTGGTTTTGCATGGGACTGAGAAGGTAGCGGTGGATGATGTGTGAGGGATTAGGAAAGCTATCGGTGTGAAATTTAATTGTGATAATTTTAATATTTTCAGTGTATTTTCCAGAGCGGGGAAGGGAAATAGGGAGTCAAAAAATAAAGGTGAGGGAGTGGAGGGCGGTTTGATGGGGGAGGGTGTTAGGCGTGAGGTGTGGTGGGGAGAGGAGGGAGGGTGTGCAGGATGAAGCTTGTTTATTGGAATGTTAGGGGGTTGGGTGCGTTAGAGAAGAGAAGAGAGGTTCATTTGTTGGTGGGGGAGAAATTGTCGTCTATTTTGTGTCTACAGGAAACTAAGATGCAATGTTGTGATGATTTTTTATGTGCTTGTGTGTGGGGTAGCAACCCTCATTCCTATTCTTTTCGTCCGTCTGTTGGGGCATTAGGGGGCTGTGCACGGTGTGGGATAGTACTGAGGTGGAGATTTGGGATTCAGTCAGCGGTGATCATTTTTTGCTGGTTCATGGCTAGTTTGTTAAATCCAATGAGGAATTTCATTTGTTCAATGTGTATGCTATGTGTGATAAATGGCGAAGCAAGTCTTGTTGGATTCCATGACGACTCGTTTACAGTTATTAGGAGGAAAAAAGGTGTGTGTCTGCGGGGACTTCAATGCGGTCAGTGATGGGGACGAACGTCATTCTGCAGGGGCGCTAACTTTTCTGTAGATTCTGTTCCTTTTAACAATTTTATTGATGATAATATTTTGGTGAATTTACCATTGCATGGCCGCAAATATACTTGGTTTAAGGGTGATGCGAAGTGGATGAGTAGGTTGGATAGATTTCTTCTATATGAGGAGTGGTGTTTGGAATGGCCTAACTTTCTTCAGGTGGCTATTTTGTTAGGGCTGTCTGACCATTGCACGTTGGTGTTATCCATTGATGAAGATATTAGGGGTCCTAGGCCCTCCCGAATGTTGAAATGTTGGCAAGATACACCCGATTACAACCTTTTTGTTAGTGAAAAATGGAAATCTCTTCAGGTAACAGGATGGGGTGGCTATGTGTTGAAAGAAAAATTTAAATTAATTAAGAAGGCGCTGAAAGAGTGGCACGTGTCCCATACTTACAATTTGCTTGGAAAGATTGTTTTTATTAAAGAAAGGTTGGCCGTCCTTAATGGTAATGGGGAGAAGGTGGAGTTGTTGTAAGATGAGATTGCGGAGTTACACGGTATTACGTCGGACATTCATTCTTTATCACGTCTTAATACCATCATTTGTTGGCAGCAATCGAGATTTTCTTGGCTGCGGGAGGGAGATGCTAATTCTAAATATTTTCATTCCGTTTTGCCAAGTCGGAGGCACCGTAACTCATTGTTTTCAATTTTGGTGGGAGGTTCGTTGGTGGAGGGCATGTAGCCCGTCCGTCAGGCTGTCTTCTCCCATTTCGCGGCTTACTTTCAAGCGCAAAATGTGGAGCGGCTGGGTGTGGAGAATTTACAGTTCTGAGTCAAGTCCTTTGTGGAAGGGGCGGTCTTATCAAGCCTTTTATGTGGAGGAAGTCAAAGCGGCAATCAGGGATTTTGATAGTGTTTAAGAGTCTGGGGCCTGATGGCATCAATTTTAGCTTTATCAAAGAATTCTGGCTCGACTTGAAAGATGACATTACGATGTTTATTTCAGAATTTCATAGAATTGGGTGGTTGGTGAAAGGTATAAACACTGCTTTTATAGCTCTTATTTCTAAAGTGGACTGCCCCAAACTTTAAATGACTTTTGACCCATTTCTTTGGTGGGGAGTTTGTATAAAATTATGGCGAAACTATTGGCAAATAGATTGAGACATATTATAAGAAGTGTCATTTCAGATGCTCAGTTGGCTTTTGTTAAGGATAGACAGATTCTTGATGGGATACTGATAGCTAATGAGGTGGTGGATGAGGCTCATAAGTCCAAGAAGGAACTTTTGATGTTTAAAGTGGATTTTGAGAAGGCCTACGACTCTGTCGACTGGGGGTTTCTTTATGTTGTTATGGGAAGAATGTATTTTCCAACTTTGTGGAGGTAATGGATTAAGGAGTGTGTAACTACTACTACCGCTTCTGCGTTAGTCAATCGTAGTCCCTTTTTCACCTTTCCTGTTCTTATTGGCGGCGAAGGGTCTGCATATTATGATGAAGGCTATGGTTGAGTCAAATCGTAGTCCCTTTTACCCGGTGGTTGTATCTCACCTTCAGTTTGTTGATGATACTTCGATCTTCGGTGGTAAAAGTTAGGCTAATTTTCGTGCTTTGCGGGTAGTTCTTGTTCTCTTTGAGGTTGTGTCCGGATTAAAAGTTAATTTTCACAAGAGTTTGCTGGTTGGGGTTAATATATCAGACACTTGGTTGACTGAGGCGGGATTGGTTTTGAGTTGTAAAATGGGTAAATTGTCGTTCCTTTCTTTGGGCTTTCCGATCAGTGGTAATCCACGCATGTTGTCATTTTGGGAGCCCGTTCTTAACCGTATAAGATCTAGACTCTCTGTTTGGAAAAGTCGGTTTCTCTCCTTCGGTGGTGGCTTGATCCTTCTAAAGTTTGTCCTGACTGCTCTGCTTGTCTATGCTCTATCTTTCTTCAAGGCTCTGCCATGTGTAATATCTTCTATAGAATCTATTTTGAATAAAAAAAAATTGGGGGGGGGGGAGGAGTGAGGACCATAGGAAAATTTCTTGGGTAGGATGGAGGTTTGTTTGTATGCGGAAGGAGTATGGCGGGTTGGGGTTAGGTAGTTAAGGGAGTTTAATTTGGCTTTGCTAGGCACGTGGTGTTGGAGATTATTAGTGGATAGAGGGGGTCTCTGGCATAGAGTGTTGGCGGCTAGGTATGGAGTGGAAGATGGGAGGTTAGAGGTTGGGGGTCAGAGTTGTTCTTTGTGGTGGAGGGAGTTGGTAAAAATCCGGGATAAGGGAGTTGGTAGAGCAGATGGGTGATTTGATGGGTGTGTTGCGCGGTGATAACATGTCATCTTACGTTATTTTTAGCATGTTTTTCAGTCATTTTCAGTAGGTTTTAACAGCAAAAAGGAGAAGTCTTAGAAGAATTGCCTATTATTTCGGGACTTTTGTAATGTTTTCTATATTTGAGTTTGTAATTTTAGTTTTCCCGAATTATAGCAATTTTAGGGGGGGTTTTGAAGTAATTCACGAAGAAATCATGCAAATCAACAAATCAAGAACAACTGAAGAATTTTCAAGACTTTGGGAAGACAGAGAAGGAAGATTCAAGAGGCCTCATGAGACTTTACACAGGAAGGAAATCTGTTTCCAAGTTCTGGGGCAAGTTATTTGAAGACGAACACCTTAAAACGACGAAGATCGAAGAAATTAGGCCCGAAATCACAAGAGCATGCACCTAGCGCATTTGCAACAAGGCATATGCGCCTCAAGCATATACTTGCGCCCAAGCATCTGAAAATGCGGGGGCGCAAACGTAATTTTATTTGTTTTTCTGGATTTAGCCTGTGTTTTTAGCCCAAACCCAGTTAGAAATCTCCACTATAAATACTAGCCTTCCTCAGTCAGAATTTCTCGTTCAGAACTGTGACAATTCAAGAGGAAGGCTACTTTGGAGCTTCGGGAGAGAATCTATCTTCTCCTTGATTTTCTAGGGTATGTTTTTATCTTTAGTAATTTGATTTTAGTTACCATGTGTAACTAAATCTTTTTAGGTTAGAGTTCTAAGATGAACATCTGTATATTTTTGTTCGCTATTAAGTTTTATTAGGAAGTAGTTTTATTTTTGTAAGAGGCGCAACCCTAGATTAGGTACTTAGGTTGTGACAGGACCTAATATTGCTATTACTAACTGGATGCTTATATCTTGATATTTATATCCCTTTAGTGATAACTATCTGTTTAGGAAGTAAGTGATTATTAACTAGCCAAAGATACCATAGAAATTGTTGACCCTGGACATAGGTACCCAGTGGATAGAACCCATTGGGTCGGGTGGTGCCTTACCGAAGCTAGGATTTAACTGATTAGTAATTAGAGAAACAAGCACCTAGTTGTCCGACTTAAAGTTATAGCCTAATAAGACAATTTTCTTGAAACCCTTAATAAGGTAGACGTAGATTAGGGCTGCTCGTTTGTAGAACTACTAAGAAAGCGTAGAGAGAGTGTGTTATGAGTGTCCTAAGATTCATATATGGGCAGACATAAGGGAACTTTGACCTTCATTGCCTTGGGAAACACTGGAAAGCCAATATAAAGTTTATGTTTCAATTACCTTTGAATTAAGAAGACCCCACACGTAAGAACCACCGTGCGATCAGCAGGTGCAGTTAGCCACTGGCTAAAACTCATTGGGTCAGGTGGTGCCTTACCTAAGTAGGAACGTCCCAACGGCCTCATCACTTGTATAGTCTACCTAAGATAAATAAACGCGACATTTATATTACTTATTATCCAACAACATATATACAGAGGGGATTCAAAGAATCCTAACCTCTGCTTACTTTTCTACAACCAAAATAGGTAAACTTGCTCTGTTGCAAACAGATAAAAATTGTAACCTAACTTTTATACCGTCAAACTTACAAAAATAAGTAACGAGAATTGTTCAGACGAAAGGACAATCCTTGTGGATACAATACTTTACTTATCACTTTATTACTTGATGAAAACGACCGAAACACTTTTTATATTTGCAAATGCATCAAGAGTTTAGCCCCATCACGCGGCGGGTAAGTGATGGGATAAATACATTATTTTGACATGATCATTGGTGTCGTGATGTCCCTTTTCGTGTGCGCTTTAATCGGTAATTTTACTTAGCTAAGAATAAATATGTCACGGTTAGCACTATGTTTTTACACGGGTGGGATGAGGGGGGAGGCGTGGAGGTGGCGTCGAAGGTTGTGGGCGTGGGAGGAGGAGGAGTTATTAGAGGAGTGTAGGTTATTACTCCATGATGTTTCTTTGCAAACTTCTGTTTCAAATGTGTGGCAGTGGCTCCCAGACCCTTCATGAGGCTATTCGGTTCGTGGTGTTTATGATATGTTAACATCTAAGGAGAGTCCGCAGATGCAGAATGATTTGGAACTTATTCAGCACAAACAGGTTTCGTTGAAGGTTACCATCTTCGCTTGGCGCTTGCTTCGAGATAGATTACCTACGAAATCAAATTTTCCAAATCGTGGTATTCTTTCCTTTGAGGCGTGTTTGTGTGTGGCCAGCTGTGGTCAGGTGGAGGATGCTCGTCATTTGTTTCTATCTTGCTCCTTTTTTGGCTCTCTTTGGCCTCTATTGCAGTCGTGGATTGGATTTGAAGGGGCACACCATCAGGACATTTCAGATCACTTTACTCAGATTTTTTAACAGGTGGTCTGAAATCGCGGCGGTCGTTCTTACAGCTAATTTGGCTCCTTAGTGTTTGGATTATGTGGAATGAATGCAACAATAGGCTTTTTAGTAACAAAGAAAACTCTATTATTCAGCTTTTGGACAAAGTAAAGTATTATTTGGCTGAAAACAAAAAAGACTACTTTTGTATTTGGTGATCATTTGTGGTGGATGAGCCCTTTGTCGTGTTTAGGCATTGGCTAGTCCACTTTATGTATCTTTTTCTGACTGCTTGTAAATTTTTAGTGGTCTTCTTGATACGCCTTATGCTGAAGGGACTGCTGCAGCAGGGTTAATATAATTCATTTTACCTTGTTAAAAAAATAAATTTGAACCCCTAAAATAAATTATAATTTTAAAAATTCAGAGAATATTGCAATCTATCTTCTCGCTCTAGTTAAGACAAGCACCGTCTACCCCCATTTTGAATTGGTATTCTCATTCTAATGGAATTCCTTATTCTTTTTGTTTTGCCTGCATCACGACTAGATAGAATTTCAAATTGATATATATTGGCTGATTTGTTTTTTGTCCCATATATAGGGTTTGTTTGAATAAACAACTTATTTGTAATTTATAATACAAACACTTATTATGATAAGCGATCATATACAAACTTGCATAAACTATTTTTGTAGCAAATGATATAATACCGTTAAAATGTTTTTGTATATGTTATATATTGTTTTTATAAGATATGTTAGAGAACATATGCAAACATATAAAAAATACCATAAGTTGTTTTCATAATGTTACATTACCGGCAGAGAAAATTAAGAGTGCGATGTGGAATCAACAAAGGTCATAAAGATGCGCAAGCATAGCACTGCTAAGCCTTAACCTAAGTTTATACCTAAAATAGATTAATAGATAAATAGCAATCACACTCTAATCAATTCAATAAAATAAAAAAATCTATGCAGTCCAGCAACCTTCCACATGGGGCTTAAGTAGATCTGATGTTGACAAAATAATGTTTTAACAATATGAAAAATACAATTCATAGGGGTCTCTTACGGTGCATGTTTTAACTAGAGCAAGAAGATAGGTTGCACTCCCTATATTTTTAAAATAATGTTTCGTTCCTCTCAAAAAAAAAAAGTTTTGTTAATATCAATTAAAATAATAACAAAAATTTAAAATTTAAATAAAATTTGTTTACAGACTCAATTATTTTAATCATAATTTATGAACTTTATTAGAAGAAAAATAAGTACAAATAACAAGACTAAGGAAATAAATTACTTCACTGAAGAAAAGAAAATAAATTACTTTTGCTAAAAAATAAATTATACAAAAACCTAATCAACTAATACATACATAGAATTAAAATGAATTTAGATATTTCCTTCACACAAAAAAAAAAGTTGTAGATATTGGTTAACATATTTTCAGCACCACTTTGATTTAAAAGTTTGAAAAGTTTTTTTTTTTTTTATATAGTAG
>Ga0228710_1007028_pt1 | contig 16807 bp, 5 predicted proteins | sample MedpolnodulmetaG_FD_177995 | JGI IMG/M metagenome (GOLD analysis project Ga0228710, IMG submission 177995) | Root nodule microbial communities from Medicago polymorpha collected in Santa Monica, California, United States - pink nodules | ecosystem: Host-associated > Plants > Roots > Nodule... | reverse complement strand
CGTCCTGTGAAAAAGATGAAATTAGTTAAGGTATAAACTTCTGAATATGTTGGAGAAGGTGATGGTTAATTGTTTTTATGATCAACATGTATAGAACGATAATCTTATTTATATTTTTATAACAAAATACAATGAAGTAGAATTGTTTTCATAAAAGCTATCCTGGATAAAATTAAGCTCAAAATAGCTAATGAACATGTCATAAGCCATTTTTGTAAGTTCTCTCTAACAGTCTCATCAATGTTTATTTTATGAGTAGATGAGCTTAAATAAGTTGATCCAAACATGCCCTAAGTTGAATTCTCTTTTGTTGGAAGTTTGGTGTCTGGAATGATATTTGTATGACTCTGTTGTAGTGATGGTAGATTCTAAGTTTCTAACGGCATAACAGGTTTGTTCCATTTGGTGCAGATCAAGATTGCCGTTGTGGTGCTGTTCAGTGTAGGCTTATAAGTTACTATGAAACTTTTGCAACAATATCCAAGCCATTTAGTTGCGAATCTTATACTTTTGACTGATATTTGGCTACAGATTAGTTGGGTTTTACCTTCTCATTTTAAAATATTAGTTGCAAATTAGCTAGGGAATATTTTGCTAGATAATTTGCCACCCAATCCATGCTACCCCCAGCATGACAGCTAATTCACAACTAAAAGGTAGTTAAATGAGTTTTGCTAGAAATTAGCTGCGAGTTAGCTACCATTTGTTTTGTAGCAAATCTGTGATTTTCTTGTAGTGAAAAAAATATGAGTTTTTCTCTCATAAAAAAAAAAAAGTAACAAACAAGGATCAACGGTCTAGGACTACGTTATTACAATAAAACCACTATTTTTATGAACCAAATTCCATATCAATTTCCCACTATGCAACATCTATATCATTGCCACGATAGAAATTTAGGTAGGAACTGATCCCCATGAGCATAACTCAGTTGACAGGGACATGCATAATTATATGTAGAGGCTGGGGTTCAAACCCCGGACACCCCACTTATTCACCTTGAAAAAGGTAAATTCTAGACACTAGACTACTTGACAAAAAAGAAATAAAAATTTAGTTAGGAACTTCCACCCTTCAAATAAATCCATTTTATATATCATTCCTTATACGTTTTTTTTGTTTGCTAATATCATTATACGTTGATTCACAAGAAATTAAGTTGCATTATCCTATTCTATTCAACTAATTTTGAATTAGATATTGGCTGTTGGAATGACGAGCTGATTGGGGAGTATATATAGGGATCATAAGACTTTACTCTTTTATATTAATTTAACCCATTCTTTGTCAAATACAGGATCTTTTATCAACCACTTTGGTCAAGCAACAGATCACTGCAACGTACACATTGTTATAGAAAATCTAGAGGCAATAACGTGTTCTCTTAGATCCTGTTAAAGTATTAATCAATATTGTGAAAATTTTCAACACTCATAAAATCTTCTAATAGTTGGTGTACATGTATGAACTTGTCAAGCTTGATTTTGTTGAACAATACGAGCTCCAACCACACGCTAACGTATATTTTATAAATGAGGACAATTCAACATAGTCTTTCCTACTATAATATAACAATATATGAACAAAAAAGGAAAAACTTTACATTAAGTTGTTAAAAACTATGACATTGTGAACAAAAACATATCTTTCTCTTTCAATCCAAATTTTATTTCCAATTTTAGCATAAAAATGAATATCTATTGAAACTTTAGTAAAATGATTAAAAGATCTATCAAATGAATGAACTCTTGTATCGGGTTAAGATGAATCATTGAAAGAACATGCTTAAAATCTCCATTAATTCTTTTTACAAATGGCCTTGCAGATCCACAATCTCTTCAAGACAATGTGCCATAAATGATGTACAAATAGAAAGAATCCTAGAACAAAATGAGAAGTAGCTAACAATCTATAGGAGAGACATGGTTGAATACATTAATCTTTGTATCTGCGCCACCCACAAAATTTGTCTGAAAATATGCGTAACCATACTTGTCCACCCCCAACAATCAACGTGTGTGTTAATAAAAGAATTTAAAGTTAATACATACAACACTTTTAATTCAATATCTCCTATTTTTGGTTTACCATAATGAATTAAGGATAAACACATCAGTACTTCATAAAAATTATATATTTCTCTTTTTTCTTTCTTCTTTTCTCAATACATGTGAAATTATCAAACATGTACATATATGGAGTCTTAATTAAATGATTTTTTTAAAAAACAATATGTTAGTTTTATTTAGTATAATAGTAACTACTATTCTAAGAAAAAATAACTAGCCCTTATTAATTCGATTTCTGGATCTGTCCCTTTTTTAAATTAGATTTTGGAATGAGGAATACCAAAAACACTATGCGTGAGTTTTTAATTTAGTGGTATTTGTCACTTCATCAATAGAAAAAATCGAGTAAATCACTAAATTGATCCCCGTCTTTGTACCAAATTCTCAAATTGGTCTTTGACTCTATTAATAACTCAAAATGATCACTGTCTTTGTCAAACGTTTCTCAGATTGGTCCCCTACTCTATTAGTAGTTTTATATTTTAAGTCATTAACGTACCAAATAAAATCCAAAATGCAGTATGCCCTTAACAACTAAATAATCTCCAAAAGACATTGAGCCATTAACACTCAAAATACAAAACAACTAATAGAGTCAGAGACCAATCCGAGAAACGTTTGACAAAGACAGGAATCATTTTGAGTTATTAATAGAGTCAGAGACCAATTTAAGAATTTGATACAAATACAGAGACCAATTTAATGGTTTACTAAAATAAATCCTTTGCGGAGAATCGCCAATCACTTAAAGACGGAACATCAAGGAGAATTCCATAATGATTATTGAAGCCAACAATCTAACGTGTATAGCAACAACATTTGGCAAAACATCACTACTAGGTGCATGAACAATATCATCATTTTCAGCAACACTTAAAAAGAAAAATCTAATTTTGAGCTAATTTTTTTTGCAAAGGATTTTTATAATATTATAATTATATTTGTAAAAAATCATTCAAAATTTAAACAAATTTAATTGAAGGGATTAAAATTGTTTGCATGATAATTTTGTAGGGACTAAAATAAAATTTAACCAAAAATAAATAATATTCCATTAATTTTTTAGTTACTTTCATGAATAGCATAATGAATATTAAGAGTGCATTTGATATGCTAAAAATAAAGGATTAAACTTGATAACTCTAATTGTATTGTGTTTGACATTATAATCTCAACATACAGAGTTCAAATATCATACAGAAAAAGTTGTAAATAGTCATTAATACCCTCGTTATAAATAGTACACCCTCTAGTCACTATTATAAGTGAGAATTCACTTTTTAGATTCATTCAATAAATGATGTATGTAGTCTATAGAATGAATCTAAAAAATAGATTTTTGCTTATAATTGTGACAGAAGGGTGTAATTTCTTAATCTTCAATTAATCTTATGTAAGTTCAATTCAGCCATATACTTTTTAAATTAAATTGTAAATAAGATAATTACCCTAGGATCTTATAGCTACAAATATTCAATTTTATAATTTTTGGTATGCATGATTAAGATAATATAACAATATTCAACGATTATATGAATGAAGTTTAATGTCTTTCAAGAGATATTAAGTGAAGTAACTAACAAAACTTAGCAAGTTTCTCCACCCTTGTTAAAAGTCTTCCATAAAAATTATTAAGAATAGGTGCCGTTTAAATAAGTTGATAAAAAAAACATGTACATGCATGATCTCCAATTTGACAAGAAATTACCAACTCAATTTGTGATTATAAATAAGACTCTTGATAAGTTAATTCATAAAACAAACTTAATTATAGAATTAAGGCACAAGGCAAAAAAATGGGTTCCATGAATGTACTAGGGGTGGTATTTTGGTGTGCAGTCTTGATGCATGCTGGGCATGCTCAGCTCAGTCCCTCATTTTACAGCCAAACATGTCCATTTCTATACCCTATTGTGTTTAGAGTCATATTTGAGGCTTCCCTCACTGATCCCCGAATTGGTACCAGTCTCATTAGGCTTCATTTCCATGATTGCTTTGTTCAAGTATGTTATTGTTAAATACTTTTTGTTCATGATCCATATAAAGATCTTCCTATATATATAGATCATGATTTCTAATTTTCTTATACTAGACCTAACACAACCCACTTTTATTTGAATGAACCACTACAAGAATTTTGGTTATTTTTGGCGGAATTAATCTCTCAGTAATGAATCAAATCCCTCAGTAATACACATTACTGGCGGATTGGTGACAAAAAAATTCATTCAGTAATACTGGTCTCCTCTTCAAAAAAAGTAATGCTGGCGTCAGTAATGTTACCGGCGGAATTGGATTTTTCCTTCAATAATTACTGACGGAATAGTCTGCAGTCTGCCAGTAATTACTGACAGAAAAATCTGTCGATACCGTAAAACAAGAAATTCAACCAATTAATTTAGTGCACATGAACACTATAATGTCAATTTTTGTTTTTGTTTTTAGTTAAAATTTAAAAATTGTGTTACTGAAAAAACATGGTGTGTTGAAAAACTTTTTAACAAAAGATCTTTCTTTAAAGTAGTGTTTGCATAGATTTTTGTCTTTTAGTGGTGAAGACACAAATGAAAATCTTATACCAAAGTTGTTGTTTATGCATGTTTCTGACAGGGTTGTGATGGATCAGTTTTGTTGAACAACACTGATACCATAGTAAGTGAGCAAGATGCACTTCCAAACATAAACTCATTAAGAGGTTTGGATGTTGTGAATCAAATCAAGACAGCAGTTGAAAATGAATGTCCTAACACAGTTTCTTGTGCTGATATTCTTACTATTGCAGCTCAAGTAGCTTCTGTTCTGGTAATTTCATCAATTTTTGTTTATTACCTAGCTAGTTATATAGATAAAATTATTTCAAAAATTTAATTTTTGTTTTTAAAAATAGTAGGAGCTAGTAATTAATGCATTAATATCTGGAAAATTTCCATTCTCTTTGAACAGTAATTAATGAATAGAGTTAATTATCAATCATACATGATACTTGAAACTACTATTGGCAATATGAAATAATTTTATTGTTTTCTTTTGCAGGGTGAATTTTTAGTTTTATAGTGATAACTTTGGGTAACGAGGAATAGTTTGACTAATTAATCTATTTTACTCACTAAAGTAATTGACAGGACCTCAACTTGATCCTACATATATACTAAAATAATGAATGCCATAGCTAAAATTGAACCTCACTGGCTTTGATCAGATCAACAAATGAGCAAAAGTTGACCTGAAAACAAAACATACAAAAAAGAAGTACATTTGATCATCAACTAATATAAATAATTTGTTTGGACTCTAATAATCACGCCTAGCTAATGTTGAACCTTTTGTTTGACTAAAGCTAATGTTGAACTTGTTATAGGAGCGTTTAGGATTCATGTGTTCTAAGGTTAAATATCTTACGTTAAATTCCAAAATTAAGTAGATAAAAGCATTTAATATGATAAAATTAAGTCTTGAGACTCATTTATCTACTTGATTAGTATTTGAGTTGAACTCTCCTCACTATTGGTTTAAGTCTTAACTGTTGGTCATTTTATTGAGAGTTGAACTACTAAAATGACTATCTATAGGTCAGACTAAGATACTCCACTGAAGACTGGCAGGTGAATGAAGTCGCCAAAGGAAAATTACTATCATTGGGTCAATTATGAAAGTAAAATCCACCATAAACTTTAGCTCTTAAAAGATGAGGCAATGTTATGACAAGTCAGACTTTTAGTAGATAAAAATTCCCAATATATTACATAAGTCATGATTCTCTCTCGCCTAAAAGATCGGTCATTTGAATTGAACTCTCCTAAAAAACTTCAGTCGTTTTTCCCTGCAAGTTGGCATAGTTCAACTAGTTGACGTTGGAAGGAGTTTGAGAAGAGAGGTCAAGAAATGATATATAATGTGTAATATATAATGTTTTATTTTGTGTATGACTATCATCAATTATGATTTTTTTTTCCATCTTCCAAGACAGAAAATAATATTAATAAGGGGTATTTTTTTTCTCTAATGAGGTTATATTTAGAGAACAATCTATTAATTATTAAAGAAAGTTTTATCTTTGTAATAGAGAGATAACAACTCTAGTATATGCCAAATATTTGTGCAATTTTGAAGTGACAATCATAGGTATAGCTATGCTCAAAACAGAAATTGCAGCTTCCATATGCCCACTTTTATTTTTCTGTATTCTTTTTTCCTTCTCACATATCAATCTTAAACAGGGAGGAGGTCCCTCATGGCTGATTCCATTGGGAAGAAGGGATAGTTTAACAGCAAACCAAGGCCTAGCAAATCAAAACCTTCCAGCACCCTTTTTCTCATTGGATCAACTTAAAGCTGCATTTCTTGTTCAAGGGCTCAACACTACAGATTTAGTTACACTCTCAGGTATTGCATATAATCACTTTCATACTTACCAACAATTTAATAAAAAGGCATCCAAAAGTCCTAGCTCAGCTGGCAAAATGACGAAATTGTTAGGCCAGATGCTATGACCGGGGTTCGAACCCCGGTACCTCCACTTGTGTGTGTGAGTTTATAATGACTTTGCCATTTCGTCTATCTACAAAAAAAAAAGGCTTTACACATCACATCAAATCATATATTATGATATCACAATTCACTATACACCAATACATAATAACTTTTTACATTGGTTAAAATGGAATTTTTAAATCGATTTCGCAACCGGTGTAGATTCTCCGATTGTAGATTTTTCAAATTAGACACTTCTTATATCAGTTATGATTAAAGTCAATGCGAAAAATGTTTGTTTTTACAATGATTCTGCCTTAACCAATGTAAACCGATTTTTTGTACAACGGTTATAGTAAAAATGTTCACCAATAAAGCTTAACAAAAGTTCTACACATTATATCAAATCATATAAATAATGTCACACGTTCGGTAAATATTTGCACAATTATCTATACATGTAGTAAGATTTGTTCAGATGTCTACGTAAAATTAATTTACATTGAAATAATATTGTAATTAAACTCGTAGAAATATTATGTAACATATTTGTAGCCTGGAATTCTAACTTTCATATATGCATAGGTGCTCATACGTTTGGAAGAGCTAAGTGTAGCACATTCATTAATCGTTTATACAATTTCAATAGCACTGGAAATCCTGATCAAACTCTAAACACAACTTACTTGCAAACACTGCGTGAGATATGTCCCCAAAATGGAACAGGGAACAATCTCACAAATTTGGACCTTACTACACCAAATCAATTTGACAACAAATTCTACTCCAATCTTCAAAGCCACAAAGGCTTACTTCAAAGTGATCAAGAGCTATTCTCAACTCCTAACGCAGATACCATTGCCATTGTCAATAGCTTTAGTAGTAACCAAGCTCTCTTCTTTGAGAATTTTAGGGTGTCCATGATTAAGATGGCGAATATTGGCGTGCTAACTGGTGATCAAGGGGAAATTAGGTTGCAATGTAATTTTATTAATGCAGATTCCTCTGGATTATCTAGTGGTGCATCAAAAGATGAACTTTTAAGCTCATTCTAAATTAGTTGACGTGCTTGGAAGGGTAAAGTATTGTAAACTACTTGCTTAAAATAAAACAAGAAGAGTGTGATTGGCAATTAGATTTTGCTAATTTACCTCTTGTGATCGGTTGTCAAAGTTACTTTGAATTTCAATGTCACATAAAATAATTTATTTACTTTTATGTTGAAAATTATATGTAATTTTGCTTATCTTTTTCTCAATTGTGCTCATGCTACTTTAGAGTAAATAATATCACTCGTGACTCGATATTTTTTATAAGTAATTAAAGTGTCTATAATTATAGGGTTTGTCTAACATGTGCAATATTGCACATGTTAAAGATACCAAAAGTAACAACTTTTTTTTTTTTTTAAAACCACAATTATTTATTAAAAAATTATATATTTACTATAAAATACACAAGTTCCAATATAAATTTGCTACCTTAAACTTCTTAAACTTCTTGCTAGGAAAAAGGGAGGACTTTGTATGTATTAGAGTGTTTTCGAACCTTATGCTTTGTTTGGAAGGGTAGTTCTTAGAAATTATGGTTGAGTCTATTACAATCTCGAAAAATCGGTTTTTGAAGTGAAGGTTGTTCCCACTTAAACATTGTTAAACCATCTTTATCTGATGTGAGACTCTTTAACACACTCTCTTTATACCAGGACTGAACATATGGAGCGTGAATATAAATGGTGGGTACATGACCCGATAGCGTAAATATGATAACAGGTGGTCAAATGAATTGTGGAGGATGCTATGATAACATCTTCAAAATTATAGTTGGGCCTAACATAACCATGCAAAACCAGCTTCTGAGGTGATGATTCCCCCACTTATAAACACATTGTCAGATCATCTCTTATCTGATGTGTTGTAGAAGTGAATAAAAATTAGAGTTTTGGAGTGCCAAAAATCGGGGCCCGATTTGGACAAATTGGTGGCCGATTTTGAAGTGATTTTTTTAGCCTTTTCATTTGGCAAAAATTGGTGCCTGATTTTTCCAGCAACAAATAAAATAAAAATGTATTTTGGGCTGAGATTTATTCCAATTTGTGAGGGATTCTTTTACTATAAATATAAATCTTCTATCAGATGAAACATGAAAGAGTAAAGAGTAGAAAACAAGGGTTTAGAAGCAAACACTAAAACTAGGGTTTGTAGAGTTCACTCTTGGCAACAAACACCAGGGTTGGGATTGATTCACCTTGAAGAAACACTATTAGGATTGAGTCTCTTGGTCATGGGAAGAGATTGAGACTTTGGGTAGAATTAGGTTTGAAGACTAATTCTTGTAATCTTTTGATATCTCTTTGTAAAGTTCCTCATCATATTATAGAGGAACATAGGGCTGCTCTCTTTCCCATACTAGGTCAGTATTGGACCGAACTGGGTAAAGAAATTTCGCGTGTTCTCTTTTTTTTTTCCTTGTTGTTTTCTACTTTTGCTTGTGTTTATAATTGTTACCACGTTGTTTTGGTTGCTTGATTATTTTGCTCCACACATCAAGTATTTTATTGGTATGATTTTTTAACGAATTCACTACATGGTGTGAGACTCTTTAACAATAGTTTCATGTTGTTGTTGGTGGGGTCTAGCTAGTACAAACTTGTACTCCTGCTGTTACAACACGACACTGTAACATATAATGACTGTCTGACCTGGATTAATGGTCGAGATCGTTCAACTATGCTAAAACTGATGTGTAATTCATACCTTCCAATCTTCATAATCATATTAAACTTAGATGAATAAAAATGAAATCTCTCTTAAAAAAATGAAATCTCTCTACTTTCCTCATTAAAATGTGTGACCGAATAAGAGGCATTTCAAGTTTCAATCACTAAATTAATTTTGTCTAATATTCTACAGAAAAATTATTTTGACAGCAAAAAAGTTGCATGATATCTTATTTTATACGGTTGTCAATTTAATAATATTTTTCTTCTTCTTATAATCAAACTAACACTTAATATATTTGTAGTTTTATACAGTTGTTCCGAAAATCATCACATTTGTCTTATATGTTGTAATATGGTTATTAATGTCACCGCTATTGATAATAATTTTCTCTTGCCCAATTATCATTTTTAAATTATTTTCTTGATTAATTGTGTGTGTGTTTTATAACTGATTTATTCAGTGTAAATTTGTCAAATGCTCTAGAATCCCGATACCCTTAAATATATAGAAACAATATTTTGCAACTCATTCAATGAAATTGAAAAATAAGTAATTATTTCTGCATATGAAAGCTTGAAAAATTTAAACCAAGCGTGATTTTGGTTGAAATGTCGTTGTCTATTACTTGATATAGCTAGAAATATTATTTTCTAGCAAACTGAAACATATTTATGTTTTTTCTGAAAAAGAACTAACATTCTTTTATTTGTTGGAATGACGTGATGATTGGCAAGTATGGGGGAGCTATATAGGACTTGTATTATACTCCTAAAATCATTGCTTTATTTAAGTATAGGACTATTCATTTAGCCCTTTTTTTTTGGTGGAAACATTTTATCAATTATTGTTGGTCAAGCAATAGATCACAGAAACGTGCACATAACTTGGTGTATGTGCGTATATTAGTTAATGTGAAACTTTTCTACACTAAGATCTTCCAAAACTTGGTGTATATTTTCTCATCATATTTTTTTGTTTTTGAGTGAAGAATTCTAACAAACAAGCTTAATTTTGTTCAAAAATAACGTACTCTCTCCAACTACACACTAAAGTATATATTTTATAAACGAGTATAAGGACAATTCAACATAGTGATTCCTAATCTTGTATTTTTTTTCTTCTTCTTTTCTTTCTTCCTTCTTCTAATAACCTAATCTTGTATTATTTATAAGAAGACTTATTCAAAACAATACAAGGAGTATTCAAAACCTTTTGTAAGTTATACACTTTAAGATAATATAGTGGATTAATCCACCACTCGATTTTATTTCTACTCTCCATATAAATGAACCAAGATCAAGACAAATGCTTGACACGTTTTACAACCGCTTCGTCATTTTCCCGTTTTTGTTCCTTCAATTTTTTTTTCTTCTGTTTTTGTTAAAAAAATATAAAAATTACACGTATAATATTCTTTTCAAACAAACTTCTGCTATTTTATTTTAGTAAAAATAATTTTGAAGGATGGATGAACATGGAAATTTACTCTATAGCGACACACTCAAAGATTATATTTATAGATAAAACACACGTGAGTACACCACAAAGAAAGAAATGAGAAATGTCACAAACTAAAATTAAAATTATTTACGGGTAAATTCTTAAATATTCTGGAGTTTGATTGAATACCTTATAAGCAAAGTTTGTTCAAAATTTGAATTTATTTTAAAACGAATTAATATAAAAAAAATATGACGCTAATGATTGGAAAATATATATACATATATCCAACTAAACTACAAGGTACAAGAATACTCACCTCTATTTAGGCCCACATTTATACATAAAATTAAAATCTATATTATTTAATTATCTTAAAATACACAAACACAATGGAGAACATAAAAGAATTACAAGGTTAATTTGAGACTTATATCACATTAAATAATATTGATGTAATTTGTAAATGATTTCCTTTCATGAATATAGCATAGTGAATATTAATCATCTCAATTTGTGAGTATAAATAAAGACTCTTGATGAGTTCTAAACAAATTTAAGAGAACACAAAAATGGGTTCCATGCGTGTTGTACTAGGGGTTGCACTTTGGTGTGCAGTCTTGATGCATGCTGGGTATGCTCAGCTTAGTCCCTCATTTTACAGCCAAACATGTCCATTTCTATACTCTATTGTGTTTAGAGTCATCTTTGATGCTTCCATCACTGATCCACGTATTGGTGCCAGTCTAACCAGGCTTCATTTTCATGATTGCTTTGTTCAAGTATGTTATTATCTATTGATTGTTATGTTCATCCATATAAATGCTCAACCTATGTATATAAGATCATAATTTCTAACTTTCTTACTCTAGGCTTTTGCAATTACAATTTACAACCTACTTTTTCTTTGAATTGAACGCTATAATTTCAATTTTAAACTTTTTTTGCGTTGAAAAAGTTAGTAGCAAAGTTCTTTACCAAAGAAGAAATATAGGTTCCATCGATTCCTCAATTCGTCTATTTTAGAAGAAGTCTAATTATGTCTGCGAGGAAAAAATGAAAGCTCTTATATATGTTGTATTGAAGATTTTTAGTGGTATTCAATAATCAAATATACCGATACACTTCAAATAAGATTTAAATATGATTTTAGTTAATGTATTATACTCCCAACATTAATTTATTAGATCCGAAGACATGATTTTAATTATTGGGCCAGAGACTCTAACAATTTTAATATTCGTAAAGACTAAATTTAAATAAAAAACTATCATGGATTAAAATCAAAATTTACTAGAAATGCAATGAACAAAATCATATTTAACCCTAAAATAAAATAAATGAAAAGTCTTCTTTTAACAGTATAAAATAAATTAAAAGTTGTTTATGCATGTTTGTGACAGGGTTGCGATGGATCAGTTTTGTTGAACAGCACTGATACAATTGTAAGCGAGCAAGATGCATTTCCAAACAGAAACTCGTTAAGGGGTTTGGATGTTGTGAATCAAATCAAGACAGCAGTTGAAGAAGAATGTCCTAACACTGTTTCTTGTGCTGATATTCTTACTATTGCAGCTGAAGTATCTTCTATTCTGGTATGTTTTTAGTTTCATCAACTTTTTTTTTTATTATTACCTAGTTACATGCATAAAATCATTTTAAAAATTTAATTAATGCTATGTTTAAATAGTAGGAGCTTTGTTTTTTTAACATCAAACAAAATCTTATATTCAATTAATAGATAGGATATAAGTACAAGTGGTCCCTCGGATTAGTCGGTTACCGAGTTTTAAAAAAAAAGAAAAGAAGTAGCTAAAATAAAAATCATAGCTCAAACTTTATATGGTCACTTAGAATTTTTCCTTCTCAGATATCCATCTTAAAGTCATCTAATATATATTGATCTATATATGAACAGGGAGGAGGTCCCTCATGGCCAATTCCATTGGGAAGAAGGGATAGCTTAACCGCAAACATAACTCTTGCAAATCAAAACCTTCCCGGACCTTTCTCCACATTGGATCAACTTAAAGCTTCATTTCTTGTTCAAGGTCTCAACACTACAGATTTAGTTACACTCTCAGGTATAATATTGCACATAATCATCAATTTAATATTTACCAACCACAAAGCTTCATTAAAAATAGATTTATGCACTTTTAATTCTCATATTTTATTACACTCACAAAAATAGTCATTTTATTTGAAAATCAAATTTTTCGATTCTCAATTATATCCGATTGTAGTAATTTTGGTCTGAATCTATATTTTTTACTCTAACTATTTGTGATTTTTGACTCGAAAAATGGTACTTTCTCTTCAAATTACAATTTGGATAGTAAGTATCATTTTTGGGGGATAAATCATCATTTTAGGCGTAAAGTTTATGTTTGAATCAAAATTTGCAATAAATGTGATGATAGAGAAATAGAAAATTTGATTTTAAAACGGAGACTACTTTTTATGGGTGTGATAAAATAGAGGGTCCAAATTTTTTTAAAAGGCAAAGTTACGCCTCATATACAACATGTAATTAACCTAGATATTTTTCCAACTCTAAAGTTTTTATCACTGTTTCAACTTTTTCTAGCATACCTTGGTAATTAAACTCATATACAAATATTACACAACATGCAATTAACCTAAATTTCCTTAAAAAAATGTAATTAACCTGATTTTTTTTTTTAATACTCAGGTGCTCATACATTTGGAAGAGCTCATTGCAGTACATTCATTAACCGGCTATACAACTTCAGTGGCACTGGGAATCCTGATCCAACCCTAAACACAACTTACTTACAAACATTGCGTCTGATATGTCCCCAAAATTCAACAGGAAACAACCTAGCCAATTTGGACCTTACCACACCTAATCACTTTGATAACAAATATTACTCCAATCTTCAAAACCACAATGGCTTACTTCGAAGTGATCAAGTGCTATTCTCCACTCCTAATGCAGATACCATTGCTATTGTTAATAGCTTCAGCAGTAACCAAACTCTCTTCTTCCAGAATTTTAGCGTGTCGATGATTAAAATGGCGAATATTGGAGTGTTAACTGGTGATGAAGGGGAGATTAGGTTGCAATGTAATTTTGTAAATGGTAACTCCTCTGGATTAGCTCGTGGTGGATCAAAAGATGGCTTGTTAAGCTCGCTCTAAATAAGTTAATTAATAAGTATGTGAATGAAAGGGTAAACATTGTATGATACGTACTTAACTAGAATAAATAAAAAGTGTGCATGTCAATATGACTCTGCCATAGTGCCATGTACATCTTATCATACTTATTACTTAGATTGGATCTTAATATTTCATACAAATTTATTTAGTGTTCTCTCTCTCTATCTCTCTATCTCTCTCTCTCTCTCTCCCTCTCCCTCCCTCCCTCTCCATATGTGTTCATGCTGCTTTACTCTAGTGAGTTTAAACTTTTGAAGGAAAAAAAATCAAAAGTGCTACAATTATATAAGTATTAATTAAAATAGGAAAAAATAATTAAAAATATTTGTCTATGAAATTAAAAGATACTCCTGATCAGAAGTCGACTATATGCACCAAAAAGAAAAAAATTGTTAGATCTTGTGTCGGGGGAATACTGCAAAACTGAGTATGAAGTAGATGAACATGATGACAAATGCACAAATAATTTTAAAGAGTGTGGACTCATTGGACTTTATGTTTGATTCACCTCACCGGTTTTTGTAAATTGGACACAATAGAGATTATTGGTGCATCTAATATGAACTTTTAAAAAAAATTGTCTAAGACCTGGCTCTTACTATTTTTAATGAAAAAGAATTTTATACTAATAATAAATGAATTACAAATATATTATTTTGTTAAAATTAACTACAAATAGTAAGGTTCATGTTTGGGTCATGACACCCCCTTGAGATTACACCGAACTCCCTTCAAGAATTTTTTTTAATTATTCTCGATATTGTTTTAACAACTAAAGAATATTCGTTCAGATGAACAATAGAAGAAGTACACTGAGTCTAAATCCATTAATCAGAGGAAATTACAAGGGGTACTCGACCCACTGTAAAAAAAAAGTAAAAAAAAAACCTACCTAGTCATACAATCAAGACAGTTTGTTAACCACTCTTAGAAAAGATACGACTCCTCTTTCTTCTTGGCAAGACACCATATTTTACAAGCTTCCCAAATTTTCTAAAGAGTAGTATGTCAAAAAAGGAGACTCTTCCTCCTTTTCTTGCTCCAACTAGAAGGCAAGAGACTTTGGAGAAGAATTTATATGTTTCTTGTCAAGATGACCACCAAGCCAAGCCAAGAAAAAATGAAATATGAAATGGCTCTGGAAACACCACATTTACAAAAGATATGACCTTTCCAACACTCCGGCGCCTAACACAATCCATAGCTACATCATTAGTAAAGATCCTTTTCTAAAGAGATTTAAACGACTAGGAAGACAATTGAGAAACATTTGCCATGAAAAGACTATCATCTTTGAAGATGCCAAACTACCCCAAATTGCTTTGAAAGTTTCCTAGGATTTGTATCAACTGATAATCCAAGATAAATAAATAGTGGTTTCCTCAATTTGCGTTAAAAAAAACCTAGACGATGTCGTGTCTAAAAAGCAAGGGCAATGTCGTGTCTTTCAGAAGTTAAACTGAATTCCGAAGTTTAATTCAAACCACCTAAGTATTTCTTTCTTACCCCACAAGTTATCAATGCATTCCTCCCCTATAAATAAGGTATCATCGGCATATTGTAAATGAGATATCAACTCCTTCGAGTCCCCCACTTTGAACCCTTTGAAGTAGCCTAGAAAACCACATTTTTATAAGATCCTCCAAACCCTCAACCACCATGAGAAACAAGAAAGGTACCAAGGAGTCCCCATGTTTGAGGCCCTTACAAATACCCATATGATCCGTCAATCACCCATTTACAAGGATCGATAGGTTATCGGAGAACACACAAACTTCCATCCAATCTCTCCATTTTTCACACGGCCCAAACCTTAGCATATGTAATGCGAAAAGCTTCAACTTACCGAATTATATTCCTTTTTGAAATCAACCTTGAAAATCAAGAACTCCCTTTTCAATTTAATTGCAATAAGTTTGAAGTACAAATACATGTATAAAGCAATTATAATTTTGGTTTTGGACCGTCAAGATATAAGAGCGTGAAAACTTGCTTATGTGACGCATTGAATGTGCAAGAAAAAATATTTGTATGTATAAGATTTTTTTTGGATAGAAACATTACATTAATTTGATAATTTTAATTTAATATCTTTAAACATTTAATAATATTAACAATGTAATTATTTTTTATATAATTATTGCAATGTTATACGACCTGTGCGAAAGCACATGTCTTTTACTAGTTTAATGAAGAAAACATCTTATGAAAATCAACAACAAATACCAGTACCAATTTAATTCATAAAAGTTCAGAAAGAAAACTATATTTCTCTACTCCTGTGGGCTGCTGCTTCTCAATCCCGTTTGGGGTGAGCCTCAACATCTCTGCTTAATTATTATTGATTGTTAATTTTTTTGTTTTTGTTGGAATTTTAATTTTTGTTTTGACTTTAATATGGTAAATCATATGTATAAGAATATACTTGTAACCTTATAGTTCCTTTTCTTTTTGCGCCTTGACCCTCTTTTTCTAAAAATAAAATAAAATTAGACCAAACATTTTTCTGATAATAACCAAAGCAAAAAAAGACCTAACTTTTATCAGGTTACAAAATGTTTTTGATTTATTTTGTTTAGAGTAAATAATAATAATAATAATAATAATAACAACGATAATAATAATAATAATAATAAAATAATAATAATAATAATACATTGAATAAGCTTGACAATGTAACTTTCAACGAACATAGTTTAATCTCACTCGAAATTGTTGTAACGTGATAATTAGTATTATCGTTGTTTCATTCTCTATTTTCTTTTTCTTTAAAAAGTACGTTTACTGAGTTGTCAGATATATAAAAGAAACTACATCACCATAACAACTTTCATTAATTTTTCATACATCCTTCAATTTTTTTTTCATATATCTAGAATCCTTTTTTTTTTTTTTTTTTTTGGGTTTTTTTTTTTTTTT
>Ga0228710_1007027_pt1 | contig 16807 bp, 8 predicted proteins | sample MedpolnodulmetaG_FD_177995 | JGI IMG/M metagenome (GOLD analysis project Ga0228710, IMG submission 177995) | Root nodule microbial communities from Medicago polymorpha collected in Santa Monica, California, United States - pink nodules | ecosystem: Host-associated > Plants > Roots > Nodule... | reverse complement strand
CCCCCCCCCTCTTCAAATTTGATTATAGAATTTGAACGGAATAAACACATCATAAAAATCTCAAAAACACGTTAAAATATTTTGAATTTTAAAATCTGAATAGGGCGCGTAAAAAACTTATATCGTGAGAAAAGTATTACCCTTAGTAGGGATGGCAATTGGACCCAGATTCAGTGGGCACCCGCAAGAAATATCCGCTATGGGTAGAGTAAAACCCCGCTTTAATGGGTCCGGGCTTGGGTATGGGTAATTACCCGCAAATTTGAGTAGGTATGGGCACTGTACTACCCCGCCCCGCAACCCACATATATGTATTTATATAATATGATAAATAATTTATTTATTTTTGGTGTATAATTAATTAATTTATTTAACTATTTAAGCCTAAACCTAAAACAAGTTAATTCAGTAGCCATACCTCTACTGCTGCGTTGAATCTCGGCCGCTGCCTTTCATTGCTTTTTGGCTAAATATTACGGTACTTACTATTTTATGAGTTGATTTGAATTTTTTTGGATTATAGTTTTATTTTAATTGTGATGTTTTTTTACTATCTTTCCATAGTTAAAGTGCGGGTATGGACACTTAGATGCCCATAAGGTATGGGGAAGGGCACTAAAGTTGTTGCTCACGAGGGTACGGGCTCGGATACGGGAATATTTTACAAACGCAGGTATGTGGATGGATACTATAATATCCTGCCCATTGGGTACCCACTGTCATCCCTAAGCCTTAGCAAAATCCATTCGGGTTTGAATGGAGGAGACATCAGAGCCCAATATGTGTTTTTTTTTTACAGAAAGCCCATTATGTCTATTAATGATTAATTAGCAAAATATTTTGACTATTACTTTTCCCACCCTGTGATTTTCTTGTGCGCCCAATTTTTTTTTAAATCACCCTTTGTTCGAATTATTTAATCTGAACCACATTTAAGGCACTTTCGGATTTTATGATCTGAAAACTTGTATTACCCAAATTTCAGAGCAGCAGTGGCGTATATTATTAAGATTGCATAATTGGAAATAAAATAAATGTAAATATACATAAAAAAACAATTAAGAAGCTAAATTAGCCCACCAAAATTGGCACCGGAGAGAATCGAACTTAAGATCTTAAGGAAGAGCACACTACCAGGTCGTAAGTCAATACCACTAGGCCAACCCAAGAGACAAATATGATACAAATTTTCATTTTATTAATACACACTCTCATAATACATTTACAATAAATTGGAGCTTATTACACAACATTGTTAAACACCTAATGCTAAACCTATGGTGGAAGAAGATTGAGAGAGATGGACGGGGAAGGAGAAGAAAATGGAGGGGGAATGAGGTTGGGTAAGGCTTGTTTCCTGTCTAGGGCAATGGAAACTTTGATCGTCAACCTTACACCCAAACAAATGGCTCAAATTTGCATAGTGACACCATCACTTTTGACCATTCATACAATCCTAAAATATCATAGTAACCTTTTTGTATGAAAGGCCAATTTTTTTTAAAAAAAAACCAAGAAAAAATTTATTTTATAGATTGAAATGGTACCAGCGGTACCACCAAAAGGAAATACAACACTAAATTAAAGTGTCTCAAGCTCCAATCAACCAAACTCCACTTACAACTACTACAAAAGCATATACAATGAGAAACAAAGGTAAATGACAGAAAGCCAATAGTCCTCAAGCTTTGCCCCACTTCTGTTGTATAAGAACCAAACTGAGCCGATCAAGTGCTCACTACAGCTGCTAAACTGGAACCAATTAGAGATAGAAAGCTGATAAAACATGAATAAAGTGAGCATAAAAAGCAATTGCATTAGATACTGCAGAAATAGCTCAAAGGAATCCACCCCAATTGTTGAAAAAGCCCAAGCCAAAGCAAAAATCAGAAGCGCAAAAAAAAAACACTCCAAAGCAATCTAAAAACAAAATTCAAGCCCAGCCAAAGGGACATATTGATAACACCAATTCGACAATGTACATTAAAAAACCAAACTAACACTACACTTCAACATATTCGGCCAAGACAGATAAGATAAAACCATTTCCATGACAGTAACTTTATTCCTTCAAACCAAGTCTCCAACGATCCATTTTTGTCTTTGAAAGTTTTCTCATTTCGACCTTTCCACAATATCCAAATGCAAGCATACCAGATGACAATGAACCTTTCTGTCCTCACTCTACCACTTGCGATCAGACCCTTAAACTGAAGGAAATTAGACAAAGTTGTGGTTTGTAAGGCACTGGATATATTTAACCATTTTAATACATGCTGCCAAACCTCAGCTGCTAACTTGCATTCATAAAATACATGTGACACATTTTCCTCTTTTCCACATCCAAACGAACATAACTTTTGCGATTCGATCAAAACTCCTCTTTTAACTAGATTATCTTTTGTCGGGATCCTATTTTGCATTATTCTCCACACCAAAGCTGAAACTTTTAAAGGTATTAAATCATTCCAAACATCAGTAAGCTCGCTTGAATCTTCTACCACGTATCCTTCTATGATCGATGAATATGCTTCCTTTATTGAATAGCCATTTCTAGACCAGTCCCACTTATCTTCCTCATCTTCTTTACATCGAACCCCTTGAACCTTTTCTATTATTTCCAACTCCGACATTTTTTATTCTTCCGTCAAACCCCTCCTCCATCTAACAGAGCCTTGTCTACTCCCCACTTCCCCTTGCATCACTTCTTTCAATGAAATTTCTTTATTTTCAGCCGACACAAAGAGCCCCGGATATCTATTCATCAAAGATCCACACTCTATCCAAGGATCTATCCAAAAAAGAGTTTCTTCACCCCTTCCTATATTCTTCCTTAATTTCTCAGAGAACCGATTTGGTTTAAATCCCCAGATTCCCCTCTCAATATTTTGAGTATCTCTCCACCATGTCTAACAATGTCTCCCATCCCTGTTGATTCTTCCATTTGTTTCACCATATTTACTGGACAGAACTTTAACCCACAAACTATGAAAGGACAACTGTGGAAGCTTGTTGTAGAAGAAAAGAGGGGAGAGAATGTGAGTTGATGGAATGAAAAATTGTGAAGGATTGATGGGTATTTATATTTGTGAAGAAAGAGTGCATGGAGTGTAAAGATTCATAAATGAGGGTAAAAAAAAAGTGAGATAACTGGCCTGATCAGTCAAAAAACGTGTAAAAAACGTGTTCGATGAGTTATTCTTGTTGGGCAAGTAACCGTCCAAACTTTGAGTTAGTTCGAATTATATAATCTGAACACATCCTAAAAAAAATTAGATTATATAATTCGAAAAGGTTTAAGTCGGAATTGAAGTTCAAACTTTATAGCACGGGGGAGAATTTAGAGTACAAAATCCAAACCTATTTAGTACAAGATTTTTTTTGTGGTTCACATTGCACCGACAGTTTATGTGGTCCACGACGCACAAAAACTTCTATAAATTAGTGAGATCGTTTTCATACAAGGCGGTTTTATCCACTAGCAAACATGGGCACATACCCGGGCTCAACCCATACTTTCTTTATATCAATACAAGAAATTTGACTTGTAGTTACAACCAAATCTATCATTATAAGGTTAATTTCTGTAGCTAAATGTGTACGCCCGTCATTGCCAAATGGTTGTCACTACATGTTTTCTATTTATGATCATTTATATATTATGTCACATGTGAATTTATGGTTAAAATTTTGTCCATGCTCTATAAAATTTATGACCCCATCACGGTTCTCGTATGATGTAAACCATACCAAATCACCATACATACTTCAACCATTGATCTGAACACCAAACTAATTCACAGCCACAATCATATTATATCATATTCTAATTCTGATCTTTATTCTATCATATCATATGCATTAAACATGCTCTTAATCTTAAATAAGGAAGTACCCTACTCTTGACTTCTCTCACCAAGGTGCGCCCCAAAATTTACCAAAAAAATTCACAAAATAAGCAAATCCAATCATATAATTAAGTTCCATACCACTTCTCAAAATTCATGTACATCTCAAATAAGTCATAAAAAAATGCTACAAGAGATTAACTTTGTTTATAACTAGTCATAAAAAATTGCTACACGAGGTTAACTTTGTCTATAACTAGTGTGTTTTCCATGGCAAACACTGTATGTTAGAGCAAGAATCTGTCCATGTTTCTTTGCAGGCACCTTCATCATCACAACACTTGCAAACAACCCCAAGCGTCGCAAAAATCTTTGAGTACCCTGCAATTGAATCACACACAACAATCAACAACCATATATATACTATATAGTACAATATCAAAAGGTACAAGACGAAATATCAAATATTATAAAGAAACTAATGTCACTAACCTTGATGAGATATTAAGGAAAGAACTCTTCCTTCTATAACTAAAGGCTTCTCCCCAATTGAAATGATCAAAACTATTAACACAACTAGCATGGGATGAACTTTATTGAAAACCATATTATATCTAGGTTTTTTTGTGGCAACCTACGGAAACACGAGTGGTTTTGCAGTGAAGGAAGTATTGAGAGAATTTTAATATATAGTTGGAAAATTACAAGGTTCCCTAGTGATATATAATGTTGAAATTGTACATAAATTTCCCGAAACGAGAAAAACTAACAAAAGTGAAAGTGACATGTTTGGTTTTGTGACATTTCTAATTATTAATTAATGTGTTTTCTAGAAGAAATGAGGTGGTTATTAATATTATATGGTTATAGTTGTTTGTTTGTTTTTTTTCCCATTTGGAATATGCGGTAGCTTGAAATAATGGGTTGTGTCTTGTCTTGTGTGGGCTTCTGGAAGAGAGGCAGATATCTTGCCACACGTTTCCTACTCCATCACGTCTGCATTGGTATGACTTTGGGTTGTTTTTGTCTAGAAAGTGGAGGTCCCATTTTAATTAAAAAAAATCGGATAATTTCACGTATAATTGCGGAGATTAATTTGTTGAGCTTTGTGTGATTTAAATGAAGAGTAAGTTCTTTTAAAAAAAATTAATATTGCTGCATCTCTAAGATGGAAAGCGACTCAAAATCTTAGTTAAACTAAAAGAGACTTATAACGTTTTATTTAAGCTCCCTTCGATGAAAGACTTGTTTCTTTAAAGAAAATTATTTTAATGATTATTTAACTTTTAGATTTCATGTTTGTTTTTTATGTTGATTTTTAAGTTGGTAGTTTGATGACATTTTAACATGATAGCCAATAATGATAAAATTACATAATATTTGTAGATTATAAGATAGATCAAGACTTTGGGAGAATCCGAGTTTGATTTTTAGTGGAAATAATTATTGACTATACTTTATTCACACTTAGGGTGAATCAGAGGTTCATATAATCGTCTTTCCTTAAGAATCGAAGGGTTAGCGCACACAAAAAAAAAAGATCAAAACATATATACCTTCTTAATATGATCCACAATAATGATGACATAAAATGATTAATTATGATGGGTGGTGTTTGAGAGGAGACTTATGACGTCTAAATTTTAGGGTTTAGACTTTTAGGATATGTTAATCCTTATTTATTAATTTTGTTAGGTCTGCAGCAACTTAACCTAATAATTTTTAAATGTTGCATTAGGTTAGCAGCAATTTAACCTAACAAATTCCATCTAAAATGCAGCGCACCAATTTAACCTAACAAATTCCCTCTAAAATGCAGCAATCCTTAATATTTCTCCTCACTGATGAGCTTTTCATTCCTATCTTGTTGTGTCATCGTTTGTATATATCTATTGTTTTTGTAGACTTTTTTGTTTTAACAAGTTGTTGTAACCTTATTTAATACGTTTACAAACAGAATACCCTAATTTTCATGCAAATTCGGCTATATATAGCAAACCATAAATCGTGTTCCTTATTTATTAATTTGTTAGGTCTGCAGCAACTTATAACCTAATAATTTCCCTCTAAAATGCTGCATTAGATTAGCAGCAATTTAACCTAACAAATTCCATCTAAAATGCAGCGCACTAATTTAACCTACCAAATTCTCTCTAAAATGCAGCAATCCCTAATATTTCTCCTCACTGATGAGCTTTTCATTCCTATCATGTTGTGTCATCGTAAGTATATATCTATTGTTTCTGTAGACTTTTTTTTTGACAAGTTGTTGTACACTTATTTAATACGTTTACAAACAGAATACCCTAATTTCCATTTCCATACAAACTCTGCTACCCTAATTTCCATGCAAACTCGGCTATATATAGCAAACCCTAAACCATGTTTCTCTTAACAAAAAAATCGTAAACCGTGGTAAATTATACAGACAACAGAAGAATCATATATTTAGACATTTTATGAAGTGTTTTATTTTGTCTGCTATGGATTATCACATATTCTTTTTTTCACCGTTACCAATTATATATTGCATTTTATTATTCATATGTCAATTCATTAACAATAAACTCATGCGACGCACGGGTCAGCAATCTAGTCGTCTAATAAAACGATAACTCAATAAAATACGACAATTGACTCTCGTCATAATATACAATAGCTAGAGGAAAGTGTGAAAAGAATATTGAGTTTGTTTCGGAGTTTGCACACTGTAAACTTTCAATTACACCAAAAATTGACAATAATAACCTTCGTATCATTCCCTTTTTGAGTAACTCATCCACGTTGTCTATGTCATTGTTAGCTTGCATCAACCATTTTTTGAACTAATCCAACAGTTTTTTTTTTTTTTTGACAAAATAATCCGACAGTTTATTTGGATTGCTTCTCGGCATCATCAATGTGCTCCTGAACGCTATTGCTTGTTTCAACAAATCTATCTTTTTTATTTTGGAGGTCTTTAACTAGATTGTTGGATATGAGATTGATTAAGTTAAATGAGTTAGACTCTACCTACTGTAAAGAAATAATCTAAGCTGAAGTAGGATTATCTCAAGTGGAATTAGGGATGTTCAAATTCAAAACGATCTAAAAAAATCGAAAAACTGTAAAAATGAATATTTTTGGATGCGTTTGGACGTTGTTTTGTAAAAACTGTTAGGATCGGATCAAATTTTGGATCACTTTTTTAAAACTGAACTGCAAAAATAAATATTAATATTTTTTTATTAGTATTATATATTGCATTATTATGTTACTTGTTGATCTTAAATATTGCACTAATTTAATTTATATTATTATTACTTCATATGTTTCATTTATAATCGACAATTTTCAATTTGTAATTTTCAACATATTAGGAGAAAGGGGAGCATGTCTTTTTATAAATTGATACAAATTTTTAGCAATGTGTTTGAATATAATTTGATACAAATTTTAAGTATTATGAATTAAGAATATCATTTTATTTAATTTTACATTTATCAGTTAGTTGAACCACTAATTTTATTAAACACTTCAATTAGTTTGTTAGCTATCAGTCACCAACATATCATGTATTTTCTCCCAACAAGTATCCAAATCACCCGTACTATTGCTCAAATATTTCTTCACTATACCATGAGCATTTCAACTTTGTTAGTGGTTCTGCAACCTAGATGCAAGACACGGTTTATCCATGCCCTCACAATTTTTTCCTCAACAACATCTAATATGGTGCTCTCGACATAGCTAAGAAACTTTGGAAAATCTTCACAAAACATTTTGGAACTTCATTAATGCACTTGCATATAATGCTTGTGTGGGTGATTCAACAATAACATCTCATGCTCTCATTATCTTCTTCCTTACGTCACTTTGCTTCACCTCTTTCTCATCCTTTTTTACATCATTCGGTTTCACTCTACAGTCAGTGATGCACTTGGCTCTAACATTTTTACAAACATGAAAATAACAAAGTACTCCACTACTTTTAGGGAGAACAGTTGCTGCCGCATTCATCAAAGTTGCATCTCTGTCAGTCACAACCACCTTAGACATATTACTCTTTGAGTTAAGAAGTTTAAGCATTGTTTCTAAAACCCAAACAAAATTCTCCTCTTTCCCAACTGCCAAAAATCCAAAACCAACTTAATTTTTCAAATCGGCCGAGGTGACTCCAACTATCTCAAACATTGGCATCCTGTACATGTTGGTTTTGTAGGTGGAGTCCATAATCAAAACTGTTGGAAAATTGTTAAAAAACTTAACATATGTTGGATGAGTCCAAAATATGTCTTGAATAGTAGTACTTTCAATTTGTGTTATGGTGAAATAAACATAGTTGTACTCCTCCAATTTTGAGATTAGATATTGCATCACCGTCTTGTCACCTCTGTTTGACTTGAATATTTTTTGACGTTCATTGTATGCTTATGTTGATGTTTGTCATGCACTCTTATCATTTTCTCTTAAAATTTAACAAAATATTTTTAGAAAGCGCCAAACTCTTGGTCAAGTCATGTACAATCTTCTTGTCATCCTCCCTTAATGTACTCGCAAGCATGTGTCCTTCTAAACTTGGCTTCATCTCATGGTTGTGAACTCCATCAAGAATATTCAATCTCCAATCATTTGTTTCCCTACTAAGATACCCACAAAGCATGAATATACACCCACATTTTCTTGAGTCTGTTGCTTAATGCTTCAATATTTTTTCGGCACTTTGTGTTCACCACTCCTTTCACACAATAGTTGCAACATTGGATTGATCAAATTGGATCTACGTGTAACAATTTTAAATCCCTCCGTATTTGCTTGACGACGTACCCAACTAAGCAAGTCATCCTTATCTTTCCATTTAACTTCTTCAGAAAAAATTGAGCCGTGTCAACTTCGTTGGTATCGAGTGGGACGACACCGGAGTTAACATATAATGAAGCTTCCACATGGACAGAAACTCCATCAATATTTGACTTGGCTTCAACCTTAGGCGGTGTGACATCTCCGAAATTATCGACAAAAATATGTTTCGTCTCAATCATCATCCTCATTTTCAACCATAACTATAAATAAACAACTAACTAATGCAGTAACAATAATTGCATAATGAATTAAAAAAAAACAATTAAAAAAACCAAAAAAATTAGGTAGTAGCTGGGTTTTTTACACTACCGCATCGGTAGTTAACTACCGAAATCTCATTGGCAGTTAACCGTCGATGCTCCCATACTTCGGCACTTAACTGCCGATACGTGCATGTTAGTGTTTTTGTGAAAACTGACAGCAAAATCAATAAAAATAAATCGATTAAAAGAAGCATTACTTATTTTTTGACGTTAAAAGTGTGTTGAAACCTCATAGGATTGCTGATATAATGATTTTGGACAAAGATTGTGGATTTTTTATTTTATTTGGGGGTTTAGATTGAAGAGGGAAAAAATGTGATGTTGAAATAATAAGCAGGAGTAAGTTGTTGTAATAAGCAATATCAGTGCGTATCAGCACTTTACTGCTGAAGAATTCAAAACTGACGACAGTTAACTACCGAAGAATAAGAAGCCGACGACAATTAACTGACGAGGGACATTTGGATCATTTCATGATGTGTTTTAACTCTCTTTCAAGTGTGAACATCAACTTTCTGTAGATCGCAGCAGTGAGAGGATTATCAAACCCGTTTCTTTAAATTAAGGGTCCGTTTGGTTCGAGAATTAGGATGAGAAGGGAGGGGAGGGGAGGGGAGGGGAAGGATTTTAACGGAAGGGAGGGGAGGAGAGATATTTTAATTAAAAATGTATTTGGTTGGCAAGGGGAGGGGAGAGATTTTAAAATTATTTTACTGTTTTATCCTTAAACTTAATTAAATAAGGATAATATAGTAACGAAACAATAACAATGTAGACGATGGAATAATGGATTAATAATAGGGTTGTTACAAGTATTAATAAAAATTGTTACAAGGAAAAGTTGTTAAAATATGGAACAAAAGTTGTTACAAATATAATATAACCTAATAATAATAAATGTTGTTGTAAGAATAATATTGAGATTTTAAATTAAACTAAGGATACTTTTGACAATGCAATAAAATTTGCTCTCCTCCCCTCCCCTTCTTAAAAATTGAACCAAACACTTCAAATTAAAAATCTCTCCTCTCATCCCCTCCCCTCCAAAACTCCCTACCCAAACAGACCCTAACAAAAACATGGGCCAAGTAAACCCAATTGGGCCACCAAAAAACCCAATTTCAAAACCGGGTTAGGGTTCACTTTTCAACCCATATAATCAAAACCCTTCTCATCAATACACTCTCACTGTCGTTACATCTCGTTGCTATTGCCTTCAATCTCGCCTCTCTCAACACAGGTAAACCTTCTTCCTCAATCCAATTTCTCAAAACCCTCATTTTGATCTTAACAGTAGTCAATTCAGAACACAAATCAGTAATTTACCTTCCTGAACTTGCGTTTATGCTTATAGTTATTGATTTCAATGTAAAAAATTGAATTTTTTTGTGATTTATGTTGTTGGGTTTTTCTTTATTTATTTTTAGTAATTGATTTCAATTGAAAAGGTTGAATTTTTTGTTGATTCATGTTAATGGGTTGTTGCTATTGTAGTCATTGTCATAGTTTATTTTCCTGAACTGAGTGTATTTTTTTTTGGGGGTTTTTTCATTATTTGTTTTTTGCAATTGATTTTAATTAACAAAATTGAATTTTCTAGTGATTTATGTTGTTGGGTTGTTAACAATTGTAATCATTGTTATTGTTATGAATGTTTTGTAGAACTAGAAGAAGAAAATGGCAGTCACATTCTATAACCTTAAGAATGAATCTGGCTTGAAGAAGCTTGATGAGTACCTTCTCACACGCAGTTACATCACTGGGTAGGCTATGTTTTTTTTCTTCTTCATAGGTTGTTTATTTGTTTGATATTTTGTTTCTTATGAATTGTGTTTTTATTTGATATGTTTAGGTACCAAGCTTCAAAGGATGACATCACTGTCTATTCAGCTTTGCCATCAGTTCCATCATATGAATATGGGAATGTTGCTAGGTGGTACAAGCACATTGATGCTTTGTTGAGAATTTCGTAAGTTCCCCTTCCGATCTTTGTCAATTACACGTAAACATTGTAAATTAATCAATTAGAAATTATAATAAAGATTTTGTTTGCGATATTTAATAATTCAAATAAATTGTATTTGTTATGCATTATTTGTGTAGTTTTTTTTTCTTTCAAATTTTAATTGAGTTTTGTGTCTGTAGTGGTGTTTCTGGTGAGGGATCTGGTGTCACCGTGGAATCTTCTCTTGTGGCTGAAGATATTGTTGCCACTCCTCCAGTTACTGACACCAAGGCTGCTGAAGCTGAGGACGATGATGATGACGATGTTGACTTGTTTGGTGAAGAGACTGAGGAAGAGAAGAAGGCAGCTGAGGAACGGGCAGCAGCCGTAAAGGCATCTGGCAAAAAGAAAGAAAGTAAGTTTTTGTTGTATCATGTACTCATAATTTGTTGAAATCTGGTTGGACATCAATTTATGGTGTTGGTTTTCTGCTGATTCCATTCTAGGTGGAAAATCATCTGTACTGTTGGATGTGAAGCCATGGGATGATGAAACCGACATGAAGAAGCTTGAAGAAGCAGTGAGATCTGTTCAGATGGAAGGGTTGTTCTGGGGTGCATGTATGTTATTTTTCTCTTTACAGTTCTTATTTTTTCGTCTATTTATATTTGCACATTTCAAGGTTGTTGATTGTTTTTATTCTGATTGTATAATATATGATATGATTCTGAACGACTAGTTTCAGTTTGTTGTATACCATTTTTCAAGGCTATGTCTATGGTGAACAAATAAGATGTTGGCGTACGATGCTCAAGTTTGTTTTTCCACTATTGGATCAATAAGTCCCATCATATCTCACTTGATCCAATAGTATAATTTTTCATCCAAAATAGTGAAAACTAACTTGTCCACGCTTCAACACTCATCTCACTTGTGCACCATCGAACTCACTCTTTTTCAATTGTAAAAGAGAAACTATTTTCAAATGTGTAAAAATATACCTTAGTCTTCGATTTGCAGAGAAGTTGTAGTCATTTTACTATTAATTTTTTTTGTTTGTTTTATTTATATCTAGACTAGCTATCTCTGTGATTCTGATATTAGTTTATTACTATCACAGCCAAACTTGTTCCTGTTGGTTACGGTATCAAGAAACTTCAAATTATGCTTACTATTGTGGATGATCTTGTTTCCGTTGACAACATGGTTGAGGATTACCTTACTGTTGAGCCCATCAATGAGTATGTCCAGAGTTGTGACATTGTGGCCTTCAATAAAATCTGTAAGTAATTTTCAGATGTTATTTGTCTGTTGGTTTTATATTCTTTCTCATAAGCTGTATATCTTAATGCTATATCAAATTCTTTGGTGCAGAATTTGCAATTTGTATGGCATGGAGATCATGGTAGTGGGCAGAAATTGCAATTATTAGAAATGACAATCAAGGGATACTATTATCCTGAGATGAAATTTTTGTTTTTGGGAACCTACTTGTTGCTGCTGTCATTTGATGATATTTTGTCTTTGTGATTTCATCACCATTATCTGGATTGTGTTATAACTAAGCTTTAAGATCTGAAAGTGCGTTGTGTTTTTTAAATTGTGATTCCTGGCAAATGGCGATGCAAATTTTGGAAGAAATTTTATAAATATTGGACATGAAAATTAGTGGTTAATGTTGAAAAAAATGTTAATACTCTGTCCGGTCTATAAGTTTACGCGAGAAGTTAAATGTATCAAACATCTTGCGCCTGTTTCGATTAGCTTATTTGAATTAATCTACGGGCACAAGTTTTGTGACTGTGATTGGGTGAACTTATCAAAACAGCTCGCTACATTGATCATAAGCTGTTTTCAACTTATTTTCTTAAGTTCCCCTAGATAAAAAATAGTTTATAACTTCCACCAAACCATTTTAACTTACTTTACACATGGGTGTTTTATTATAAAGCATTTGTGTTGCAAGTTGATTAATAGAGCCCTCTTTTTTCCTAAATAATCTCAAGTCTCGCATGGTATTGGGGTCAACTTTATCTCAGGTTGAAATTGGCATCTGATATTTTCATAGTAAATTGGTTTCAACTTTACCATAAACAATACCCATCCCCCCTCAGCTGTCGGCCAGTTATTAGTTATGGACTCACCCCCCTCAAAAGTTACTTGATGCATGTTTAAATCACGGAGGATTGTTTAAATTAGGGTGGCAGCAAAATTTTGTTACACACTTTTGGAAAAAAAGAAAATATTTCATGGGCATGAAATATCTATTCTACATCTTGAGAGATAAAGGAGTAAAGAGAGTAATATGATCGATGTGATTTGTCATTTGATGTGATTGGAAATGTCGAATAAGTATGAACATTTTAGGTGTATCAATATAGTTGTAAATTATAGGTGTATACATATAGTTGTTATTTGCAAAATCATGGCTGCTCATCGTAATATTGTTAAATTCACAGCAATACCTAATAACAAACACCAAGTTGAACCAAAGTGCATTTGGATGCGATGGAGATATCTTTTAACTTAACCAAATGTCATGCGTTCCAATATCTATTCCAGCTTAACAAGAGTTCATTGGTTCGAATCAAACTCTGGAAATGCAACAATAATGTATCTCTTAGGGAGAATTCTGTCCCTCATTATGGTCATATTCAATTTGAAGGATTAGTCTCTGTTGTTGTGTGCAATACTCGTTTAACAACAAAAGTCAAAAAATGCACTAAGTTGAATACGAATTAGTGTGCAAGATGCTTGTATAGTCATCATTAAACTCTCCCAACAACTTGAAGAAAAAAAAATCATTAAACTCAGATGCAAGTTTTGTTAATATTTTACCACGAATGATAAGCTAATTTTCAGTTTTTTTAAGTGTTTGAAACATCAAGCTTTGATGAAATAGTAGATGGTGGTCCCATCCTGTTTTCTTGAATAAAGTTTTATGTATGAGTCGTTATTTTAGACGAGATTTTTTTAAACTGATTTTATGAACTATCATGATTTATTTTTAACAATTTTACAATTTATCGATATATAAGATTTTCTTTCTGTCTAGTAAAAAAAAGTTTTCTTTCTGTTAATTTTTGTTGAGACCTGCTTAATTTTGAACTATTTGGAACTACGGTTGCCATTGTTCCTCACATTCCAAAGCACCATTCACCATAATCCCACAAAAGCTACACATTGTAGCTTCACTGTCAATGACAAATTTTAGGTTGAATATGCTATATTGGTCATTGAAAAGAATAGAATAAACTTTCAAAAGTTATTAATTTCTTGCAGGTTGAGATCCTCTTTATCGTATAAAAAAATAGAAAGCTCAATTTAAAGAGAGCTTTTTAACACTGGACTGAATGTATATAACGTGTATTGAAGAAGAAAAAAACACTCATCTGATTTTGGTGGCGTTTGTGATGGGAAAGTAGAAAGTTTTCCCACCATAGGAAAGTTGTGTTGTAACCCACATGTGGCAGTTTGACAGGTTGAAAGTAGCTTTTGTTTGGTTTTTCTAAGGGACAAACAAATTATAATGGAATATTAAACTAAATTTGGTATCATACCCTCCCTTTAATAGAGATTACTATTTACAACATAAAAATCATCATCTCTCACTTAATCAAAAAAGACACACGTGGTTCAGACTTAATGAAGAAAGATAAGTCACATGAGTTCAACCAAAATTCTGGAAAAAAACATCACCAAAGCAACAACTTCATTTGTGAAGATTTGAATTGATTTTTTTCTCTAGAGATCTTTACTCCATAACTGGTTCTCGTTCTTTCTTTATTGAAGGTAAACAAACACTGATTTATATGTTCTTATGGGTTAAATCTTATTAATTGCTTAATTTGTTGAATTTTTCACATCTGTTTATATGTTCAATTACTTTCAATTTGTGCTTAGTTGTTGTTTGATAACTTTGCAACATAGAATGATTAAGCAATTTATAAGAACGTGTAAGATTTAATGGATTCTTTTGAATCTTATCAACTAAATTGCTTAATTGATAGCAAATATGTTGTTCGATAGTTTTTTATTTATAAGATTTATAAGAAACATCCTTTAAAAAAGATTTATAAGAAACACTGATTTATGTGTTTGATTTCTTTGAATTTTTGCTTAGTTGTTGTTCGATTACTTTGCAACATTAGAATGATTAATAACATATTAGTTTGAGCACAAATATTTTGATGTGGGTTTATGAATTAAAATTCATTTCTGACTTTTTGACTCGATGATGGAATCTGATGGCAGTTGATCTGCATTATGGATGTTGATAAAATCATGAGTAATTTTCAGTACCACGCCTCAATGAACCTGATGACAGTGAATGGATTGAGTAGATTATGTTTCTCTGTATTTTGGTGGATGGGGTAGATTATGTTTCTCTGTTTTTTGAGCGATGGATTGAAGAAGGGTGAGGAATCCCTAAATATAAGGATAAGGATACAGAATGCAAATGTTCTGTTATGTTATTTAGTTTTTTTTTTAATATTTTTTTTTAAGGATTTAATAAATTCATGTTATTTTCTTTAAAAAAAAATATGTTATTTACTTATAAAAATATAGAGTAAATTTCACTCCTTTCCCCTAAAAGATGTTTGAATTACACTCTCCTCCCCTCCCGTCTTATTCAAAACATATTAGAAATTTTTTCAGTCTCCTCCCCTAAGAGAAGCTTGAACTACACTCCCCTCCCCCCTTATGTTAAAATCTACACTTTACTCCCTTAATATTTACTTTTTATTTCTAATAATCTAGAAAAATAATAATAATCTAACACACTTCGAAAAAAATTAGTATTGCGGGTCTATTTTAATATAATCAAAAATTGAATACATATTTTTCGCTATTTTTCATTCACAATTTCATTAACATGTAGTTTTAAATCCTATTATAAAATATGAAACAACCCAAAACAAAATTAAAATATGTGAAAAATTACTAAAGACAAGCATGATTATTTAAAAGTTAATTTTGTACTCTAAATTATCAAATCAATAGCAAAATATTTAAATTTAGTTATCATTGACATTTCAATTATAAAGAAATGAATTAATTTTTCTTAAATGATGGTTCAAAATTAATATATATCATAAAAATATTTATTTATCTTAAAATAGATTAAAGCGTAGTGCATATTTAATTATTAAGGGAGGGAGTTGTAATTCAAGAATCTTATAAGGGAGGAGAGTATAAATTTTATTTTTCAAGGGAGGGAAATGTATATTTTAACATAAGAAGGGAGGGGAGTGTAATTCAAGTATCTTTGAGGGGAGGGGAGTGTAATTTACACAAAAATATATTATAAAAAAATATTACTTTTTAAATAAAATACCAAAATTAATCTTTCAATATACAAATATTTTTTTTACCTTAACCCTAAGTATGAGGTTATTTTGTTAAGAAACACTAAACATAATTAAAAATTCAAAGGTAAAACAATTATGCAGGCTTTAAGGAACCCTAAGAGAACTCATCGAAGAAAGAAATGATTATACGAGTTAAGGAAATCCAAAAGAATCTAATCAATATAACATTTTAGAAACTCTAGGACAAACAAAATGGATACCAATCAATGTAAGACTTAAAGAACCCTAAGAGAAATCGTAAGAGAAATGAATAGAGAAACGAATGATCATAAGATTTAAGGAACCCTGAGAGAAACCAATCAATGTAAGATTTAAGGAACCCTAAGAGAAATCATAAGAGAAACGAATGTTCATAAGAGTTGCGGAACCTCAAGAGAAATCAATTAATGTAAGATTTAAGGAACCCTAAAAGAAATCATAAGAGAAACGAATGATCATAAGATTTAAGGAACCTCGAGAGAAATCATTCAATGTAAGATTTAAGGAACCCTAAGAGAAATTATAAGAGAAACGAATGATTATAAGAGTTAAGGAAAC
>Ga0228710_1007025_pt1 | contig 16811 bp, 7 predicted proteins | sample MedpolnodulmetaG_FD_177995 | JGI IMG/M metagenome (GOLD analysis project Ga0228710, IMG submission 177995) | Root nodule microbial communities from Medicago polymorpha collected in Santa Monica, California, United States - pink nodules | ecosystem: Host-associated > Plants > Roots > Nodule... | reverse complement strand
TAATAAATATCATAATAAATCATATAATAAAATATAGCACACCAAAAATCAACACCAATCAACATAATTCATATTAAAATCATATAAAAGACTCTAAAATAAATCAAAATAAATAATAACAACTAGGACGTTACATCTGCCACTTCTTATTCCTCCAAAACAATGGGTCTATCAATCATCGCAATTCTCTCATCATCATTAAAAAGGCGCTCCACCTCAATACGATAATTCTCATCTTCCTCTAATGAAAAATATCATGTTTTATGATAAAGGCGCTCGTCAACAATTTTCCATCTTCCATCAATGATTTTTAGCCAAAAATGTTATTCTCCTGGCCCCGGTTTCATGGCTCAAAATGAATGTTCGAAACATCCGGATAGGTCCCACAGATTGGTTTGGTAAAACCAAACTTCTTTTGTGAATGTGAGATATGGGGAAAACGTGAAACACTTGTTTTTACTAAACGAAAAAGTAAAAACACATGGACAATCAAAATTAAAACGGGCCTTGCAATCACTTAATTAATTTGTATCTTATGAAAAGGATACAGGGAAAATCTTGTATGCCTAGTGGAATAACCTTTCCTTTTTGGCATAACCACTTCATGAAGCTACTACATCTAGTGGAGGCTCCAATACCTTAACTTGCCATAATTAATGTTAAAACGACTGGTTTTGTTTTTTCTCTTTTTTTTTTCCAGAAAAAACTTGTCGCTCTTTTTTTATAGAGTAAATTACACCTCCTTCTCCTAAAAGAACCTTAAATTACACTTCCCTCACCTATTAAGTGAGAATATACACCTCCTTTGAAAAATAAAACTTATACTCCCCTCTCCCATGAGATGTTTGAATTATAACCTCCTCCCTTAATAAATAAATATGCACTACAATCTAATCAATTTTATTATAAATAAAATTTTCTACGATATTTACTAATTTTAAAACACCATTAAGAAAAAAATCATTTATTTGTAATTTAAATGTCAATGATGATTAAATTTTAATATTTTGTTATTAATTTTATAACTTATAATATACAATTCATTTTTAAATAATCATATTTTATCGACTTTTGTAATTTTTCACTCACTTTAATTATATTATGTTGTTTTATATTTTATAATAATATGGTTTAAAACTATATGTTAATGAAATTGCAAATAAAAAATAGAGAAAAATATGAATTTGAATTTTGATTATATTAAAGTGGGTCCACAAACTATTTTTCTTTAGAGCGTGTTCAATTTTTTTTTTGTTGATAAATTACTAGAAATAAATAAAAAAACTTGTTAAGGGAGGAAATTGTAGATTTTAACATAAGAGGGGTGGGGAACGTAGTTCAAACTTCTTTTAGGGGTGGGGAGTGAAATATTTTCTAATATGTTTTGCATAAGAGGGAAGAGAAGTGTAATTGAAGCATCTTTCAAGGAAGGGGAGTGTAATTTACTCTTTTTTATATAGATTCCCTCCGCTAAAGGTAATCTCATTTGAGGCATATAGACACTTAATATGAATTTTTCCAATCGATATTTTAAAATTTATTCGTTATGTTATATGAGTTTAGCAACTTCTGCGAGACATACATCGTGTTAGAAAAAAAGATATTTGTGTACTAAAAATTGTTTGTTACAACTTATTTTGTAAAAACAAATATAATAATTTTTTAATGTTTTCATCCATTTGTTACATATTCTAAATAAACAGTATCTAAAAACTACTTCAAATGATTTTCTATAACTAAAAAAATTTGATCCATTTGTCCCTCTCTTCTTTTGTTTGGTTTCTTCTCTCCCCAATGGTTCTTTGGTTTGGCTGTTTTTCTTTATTAGTTTGATTTTTTTCTATGATGGTTTATCTCTTAGATTGTTTCTTCTTCTTTGGTTGCTCGTCTCTATGTTGGTTATTTACTTTAGTTAGTCCTCTTTGTTGGTTATGATATCCGTTAGTTTGGTTTATTTTCATGGGTAATTTTGTAACAAACTTATAACTTGGTAAGCTTTACATTGACAGGTAGGGTTCTAAGTTTATATTGTTGAGTATTTATTTTTATATTTTTTACAAACTCGTGTGGTTTTCTGTTGCATCATGAGTTTGAGAGGATGTATAAGATAATACAATTATAGGGCTTTTTTTGTTAGTAGTTTTGTTCACTAGAAAATGTTATACATTCTCTTTGATAGTTATTCTGTCTTTCTCTCTAAATCTCAATATCATTAACCATTGCAAGCGTCGTCAAAAGTTTAAATTATTACTCTCTATTTTGAAATGGGTCTTGTTTAAGATATTAGCATACAAATTAAAAAATACAATAAAGTTGTTAAAATACATAGCACTTTTGTGAAACTAATCTTATTAACTTTCCAACAAATATGTGAGTGCATAAGGATTTGAAGTTTGACATTTAAAACATGAATATATACAATAATTGAGGAGATTCTTTTCAGTATTCTTTCTGGTTAAGATACCGGCATGTATCCTCTTTTTGGGATAGATTAATGTTGTATCTTATGTTGCAGGTGGCTTTTGTAAAGATATAAAAAGAATAATTTAACATATTTGTTTTAGAATATCATTGTGTTCGTATCTTTACAAAGTCCCAATAATTTTTTAGAAAAAAGGTTACTTTCCATTAGCTTAAGCGGAAATGAAGACACTTGTCCCGTTGCCCAATTCTGTGAACAAAAAGACTAACTGCGTTTTTAGAGGAAAATAAAAATACGCAACTACAAAAGTTGTCGTGCATCTACTACTTCAAGTTCCATTGAGCAATTATAGAAGCAACAAGCCATCCAATTTTATTTTATTTTCTTATATCTTTTGTAAAACTGAATCATGTCGTCCATTCCAAACAACCTTTAATTGAGTTACATTTAGGATTTATTTTGTTAGGGTTTGTAGAGAGAATTGAGAAGGGATCGACCAGTAAATTGTGAAAGAGAGGGAAAGTATTAAATTTCTGTGTATGCAGCAACTCTACACTTCTATACTTTATTCATTGACTTAAATCATATATATACAACATTGTGATGGGTTTTCTATATTATACATAGGTCGAATATTATCTAACAAACTCATATGATTAGTTACTTGCATAGCACGTAACTATCGTAATACTAACTAACTAACAGCCTTGTGCTAATTTAAATACCTAAATCATAACACCTATAAACTATATTAATGTACTACAGTTTAACTAGGTATATAATCCGTGCATTGTACGAGTTTGATTAGAATATGTACTTGAAATATTTTTACAAATAAAAAAATAATAATTGTGATAAGCATAATCTCATAGATTTAAATGTTTTGCTACCAAAAAATATGAGCGATAAGTTTAATATTAATTTATATTAAATATAAGAGAGTTGTTTAGAAACTATATGAGAATTCATATTTGTTTAAATATTTTAAGCATAATTAATATAGTTCTTGGTGGGTCTTGTTAATATTTCATAAGTTTGAAGATGTATATCATAATATTCATATTTTATCCTGATAGTGTAACCATAAAAGATTTTTTTATGGATTGCAATGGTGCAGTCGCAAGTTGTTTTTCTTTTTTTTTTCTTAGTATCACGTATTCTTTTCAACAAGAGTTAGAGACATTTATGCTTTCTGTCAATATTGCTCATTAAAAGGGTTTAAATAAGCGGTTAGAATGTGATTCATATTTGGTGGTTTTTTCTCTCATATTTATTGAAAATGATGATATAAAAATACTTTTGAATTTTCCTCTCAAAGTTTTGCTTAGTGGAGTTTTATCCAGACTTTTATTGGTCTCCTTTTTTTTAGTCTATTGTTTGGTTTACCATTTTAATTATTTACTTAATTCTTCATGTTTGGTTTGTTAAAGTGAATAGGATAATAAGCAATTAAGAAAACTTGTAACTCATCAATTTATAAATTTAAATTTTTCATTAATGAGTGAGAGAGTGGTAAAAAGTTATGAAATATGAAGAAAGAATAAGATAGTTGAAAGATCAGTGAAGCAAACAAATCATTGTCGTGGAAATAACTCAAAAATAAGATAGAGTGAGAATAACTCAAGCTTATGTTCGCATGGAAATTGCTATTTTCCAATTGCCCTTAAAAAAAATCCAATATAAGCAATAACAGAAATGAGGAATTAAGGTAGAAAAATAAACCAAAAAATATTAATCAAATCTCATGTCAGTAATAAAAAAAAGTAAGGACAAAATATTAGAGTTAAAGAGCTATACTTATATTAGGCATTGTTGTCAAAATCCCGACTTAAGTCCTAAAGTTCAGGATTTTGCGATTTTATTCACCTTCAACAACTTAAATCCACAGTAGAAGTCCAAAATAGGCAAAATCCAAGTAAAATCGCATCAAAATCGAACAAAATCGTGAAATCCATTCAAAATCGCACGGTTTTAAAAGGTTTTGAAGGATTTTGTCCATTTTTGTTAGTCATTTACGTATAAGTATTTTGTGGACTTTAAACTAAGTCATCTATGACTATATACAATTTATAATTTATATTTAGCATTATTTTTGTTTTGGTAAAATCCATCGATTTTGATTGCGATTTTACAATTTATTATATGGATTCTACAAAAGTAGTCGAGTAAAATCTTTCGATCTTCATTGCGCTTTCCCGATTTTCAATTATGCTCTTCTCTTTCGACCTGAAGCAAAATCCCGAATTTGACAACCTTGATATTAGGTACAAATTCTATCTCTTGTTGTACCATTTCCACACGGTTTTATGTGTGTACCGGATCAAGACCGTTGATTTGAGATTGGATGTTTACATTTCAAGCTCATTTTCAGACGGTAAAACAATCTCATCCACCGATTTAAGATTTGACCTGTTAGATCTGTGACAGTAACCTGTTATGTAACTGCATGAAATCCAATTCAAAGAAAACGCAAAGGAGAAAAATGTGAAACTGTTTCTCCCAACCTTATAACATACTCTAAAATGACTTGTTCCTTCACTGTCATCTGTGGCTAGTAAAGCTTTGTTCAGGAAGTACGGAGAATGAAGAGATTTGTAACGTAACAAAATAATATTCATTATGGTACTTCACTTTCTATAATGACCATTTACATCCATATACTTTGGACTGTACACTACAGTACTGTATCTTGGACCATATAGCAACATCTTTCGGCACCTATAGTTTGAGTTACAAAGAGAGAAAAGGAAGATCCATATTGATGTCAAAAAAATTCCAAATAGTTTCCCAAAAATCACCGTAAATACTAAGCTTATGAGAACCAAACACATTGCATAAAACTCAAACTTCTTTTGCTTCTCTAATATTGCGCTTTCTTGTGTAGTTTCTTTCTCTTGTTTTCCTTTGGTGGACATGATCTTTGATTGTGATACCTTTGAACTATCTGAAGATAAACTTGTCAAAGACGATTGAGTGGCGTTGGTTACTTTCTTATACGTCGAATAATTATGCTTTGACACACCAAAACAATCAAAGCCGTAACAATTTTTATGACGAGCTCTTCTATTCTGCAAGACGAAGATATTTAAAGTTAATAATCAAAAACTTTGTGCTATAAATCATATACACTGAAAAAAAGAGATAGAGAGAGAGAGAGAGAGAGAGAGAGAGAGAGAGAGAGAGAGAGAGAGAGAGAGAGAGAGAGACTTACCAATATAGTTTCCAACACCATAGCTTTGATCACTTTTAAAACTGTACTTTTGTTCTTTGAGTGGTGAGAAACAACTTTAGATTCAAGAAGGTCATCTAGATCAACAACAGGGCGAAAACATTGAGATAATTTGCTCTTTGAAAAGCTCCTCATGATGTACTGGTTGTGTAACTCAAGAAAAATAAATTCTTCAAGAGTTTGGAGTTAAAGATGAGGATATTTTTGTGTATAACTTCAAGCTAGCAAAGGAAACACCACATATAGAAAATAGGGTAACTCTTTTTTATATGAAAATTTGGTTTTCGTTGTAAGATGCTAGAAATGTTTGGTTGGTGGGTGTTATATATTGTTGTTATGGCTCTCTATTTATGTGAAGTGACTACTCAATGGTTCTTCTTTACTACTTTGTTTTCTTCTTCTTTTTCTTTAGTGAAAGAGTTCAAAGTTGGGGGAAATAAAGAGAGAAGGCCACTTAGGTGCTCCTTGTTAGAGACAGGTTGAAGGATTATGAGACTTTTATATATTTTTTCTTTTTAGAAAGAGGGGTTAGAAAAAGGAATGGGCTTTTCCATAGATTTTTATTTTCAATATCATAAAGGTGATGGAGAGACTTTATGTATTTTAAGATATGTGGCAATGAATTATCAAAGTGAATATGAATTACAAGACGTGCATTATATTTGAAAGTCTATCATAAAGACGATTTTCTCCAAAGTTTAATGTTTATTTGGATTCTGGATTGAATTGATACTAGAAAACTATTCCTTGTGAATATTTTTTGTCCGAACATCTCTAGTTAAATTGAAAGAGATATCTTATCATCTTATTTAGGTGTTTTCAAATGTGTGTATTTGTTTTTGTTAGATAAAAACCAATAGATAGTCAATAAGGTAGTTGATATATAGCAGATTAGTTTATGGTCGACCCCATACATCATTTATTGAATGAACCTAAAAAGTGAAAAATTGTTTACATTTAAGACCAGAGGAAATATTTGGTAGTGGATAATCTATCTAATTAAATTTATAGTGTTCAATAAAATTGGCGATGAATAATGGATAAATATTAAATGACAATAACATTTTTTTTAACTAATATTGAACTTTTTCAATTAAAATAGTATGTGTAATTTTGAGAGAGAGAAATGGTAAACGATTAGTTCAAACACTCTTTGAAGATACTTATGAAAAATAGCTATAAATTTGTAAAAGAAATGTTACAAGTTCGTGAGAAAAATTGTGGCCAAACATAACAATACTTTATAAATTCAAAATTTAATCTTGTGAAATAAATCATGTATATATCACAATTATTAAACCACCCTTTATACGTAGGATATTCAATATTAACGTTTTATGGTCAACCCACATAGGTTAGTTTCAGACCTTAGAGTGTGCTCATTTTAAGGTCTCACGTTTGACTCTTCTCAATGCTCAGTTCGGTGTGTTAGTTTGCCTACTTAAAAAAAAAACTACTTATGTTCAAAGACAACTTAACTAGAAAAAAAATATTGGTTCCTCATACTTAGGGCTGGGGGAGAAAAAGTCACATAATCTCTTTGGATTTTAACCAATTTTTTTTCTTTCTAAACAACCACTATTAACTTGAAAAAATAAAAATAAAAAATAGGTATAGAAATTAACAGCGAGAGTATCATCACCATCCCTCTTCCCAAACTCGCATATCTATTCCGCCAAGATTTTAATCTACCCTTCACAACCTTTATCATTGAATCCCAAGTTGACACATTTCTAGGATTTGCACCTACCGAGAGACTAGGATAGAGAAAAGGGAGAGACCTCACTTTGCATTGTAAAACGATTGCCTCCAAATTCATGAATGAGTATTTGATGCCAAAAGACTACTTTTGGAGAAGTTCACTTTCAAACTAGAGATCAACTCAAACCATCTAAGAATCGCCTTCATTGTTTAAAGATTCCCAACACAAGATTCAACTCTAAATAAAGTATCATCCCCCAAGCCTTGAAGCCTTTGAGAAAAAGAAATTCCACCGCAACTTTCATTAGAGAATCCAACCACTCCGTCGCCAATAGAAAAAGAAAAGGAGCTAGCGGGTCGCCTTGTTTAAGGCCTCTTTTAATAAGAGAAATGATATTTGTACAACCATTTTTGTACAACTTTCTCTTTCATACTCACATTATCTTTTTACTCTCTCTCTTCCTTTTTCTCTCTATTGTTTTTGACCAATGAGAAGAGAGAACAACAAAGTTGTCCTAAAAGTTGTACCAAAAGAGTTGTTCAAATATCACTACTCTATTAACTTGTTTTTGTTGGACTCTCATTCACGAATACCAACAAAGTACCCCAATGCACACACCTTTATCCAAGCATACCAATCTTCATTGAAACCAACACGGCACCCATTCAATCATTCAAAGGACAATCTCTCCAAGCCCCATAACAACCTCCTTAAAGTCCTTATTCTTGATCCATAAATTATTAAATCTAAAAGGTTTTGGACCCCAATCAAACTCCTCATAATTAATGAATGATAATCGTCAATGATCTGAGACGTCTCTATGAAGATCCCAAAGGTGACCAATTCCCCACTCAGCTTTCCAATCATGAGAAACCAACATACGATCCAATCGACTCATACATTTTCCATTCAATTGAACCCAAGTAATCCTCCTTCTAAAAAGAGGTAAGTCGGTAAGTCCTGGCATTTGAACCCAAGTAATCCTTCTTCCTTCACTACATGTCAACCTTGACAAGACCACCCCACACCTTTCTTCCACCAATCTAGTTGCATTAAAATAAACCCCCATTGTTGCTTTTTTCCAAGGAAAATACATGGTACACAAACATTAAGGACAATGCACCTCTTTCTTTTCACTCCCCCCTCTAGGCAAATGCCAAGTAAACCTTGACCTTGTAACGAAGAAATGAAGTTGCCCTTGTTCTCATCTCATGGACCACATTGTCAACAAACAATCACTATTACAAACCGAAAGAAACAAAAGCCTACTCTACTTCTAAACTCCCCTCAAAGCTTAACACATAAGTTACCCATCACCAACTCTAGTTTTGTTTCTTCTAAAGCCAAAACCTCCACCCTCTCCCTCCTAACCAACTCCAACACCTTCCGTCTCTTCACTCTACTCCCTAAGCCCGTTATATTAAAAGAACACACTATCATCTATCCACGTCCCTCATTGCGACATTCTCTGCCACTTCTTGTTCCTCCAAATCAATGAGCCTATTAATCATCGCAATTCTCTTGCCATCATTACTCTTTGCGCCTAAATTTGCACCGATGTTAAAAAGGCGCTCCACCTCAATACGATAATTCTCCTCTTCCTCTAAAGAAAAAGACCCTCTTTTATGATAAAGACACTCCCTAACAGTTTTCCGTCTTCGGCCGGAAATGGTTTTAGCCAAAAATGTTATTCTCCTTGGCCTTGGTTTCAAGGCTCAAAATCAATGTTCGAAACTTCCGGATAAGTCCCACAGATTGGATTGGTAAAACCAAACTTCTTTTGTGATATATGGGAAAAACGTGAAACACTTGTTTTTACCAAAGGAAAAAGTAAAAACATATGGACAATCAAAATTAAAGCGGGCCTTGCAATCACTTGATTAATCTGTATCATATGAAAAGGATACAAGAAAATCTTGTATGCCTAGTGGAATATCCTTTCCTTTTTGGCATAACCACTTCATGAAGTTACTGCTTCTATGTGGAGGCTCCAATACCTTAACTTGCCATGATATTAATGTTAGAAACAACTGGTTTTCTATTTTTTAGAAAGAAAAAAAAAAGTTGTTGTTCTTCTTTTATATACATTCCCTCCACTAAAGGTAATCTCATTTGAGACATGATAGACACTAAATATGATTTTTTCCAATGGATATTTTAACATTTATTCGTTATGTTATACGAGTTTAGCAACTTCTACTGGACATACATTGTGTTAGAAAAAAAGATATTTGTGTACTAGAACTTGTTCGCTACAACTTATTTTCTAAAAACAAATATAATAATTTTTACAGTTTTCATCCATTTGTTACACATTCTAGATAAATATCTAAAAACTACTTCAAATGATTTTTCTATAACTAAAAAAATAGGATCAATTTGTCCCTCTCTTCTTTTGTTTGGTTTCTTCTTTCCCTATTGATTCTTCTATTTGGTTGTTTCTCTTTATTGGTTTGGTTCTTTTCCGCGATAGTTCATCTCTTTGATTGTTGTTTCCGCTTTGGTTGCTGGTCTTTATGTAGCTTATCCTCTCTGGCTACTTACTTTGGTTAGTCCTCTTAACATAATTATGAATATAAGAATTTGAAGTTTGACATTTAAATTATGAATATATAAGGAGATTCTTTTCAGTATTCTTTCTGGTTAAGATACCGGCGGCAACCTCTTTTTGGGATAGATTAAAATATAATAAAGATTAATTTAACATATTTGTCTTATGAATATCATTGTTTTCATGTCTTTATTAATTGTTTTTGCTTTTCTCTTATGTTTTGCTTTTAAAAAGTCCCGATAATTTTTTAGAAAAAGGTTGCTTTCAATAAGCTTAAGCAGAAATCAAGACACTTGTCATGTTTCCCAAGTCTGTGAACAAAAAGACTAACTGCGTTTGTAGAGGAAAATAAAAATACGCAACTACAAAAGTTGTCGTGTATCTTGTACTTCAACTTAAAGTTCCATTGAGCTTGAAGGGGAAGTGGAAGCAATTATAGTAGCAACAAACTATCCAATTTTATTTTATTTTTTTATATCTTTTGTGAAACTGAATCATGTTGTCCAATTCAAACCACCTTTAATTGAGTTACATTTAGGATTTATTTCTTTAGGGTTTGTTGAGAGAATAGAGAAACGACGAGTGTGAAATTCCAGCACTCAGACAAGATGCTATGTGTGATGTCCTAACAGGTGTCAAAAATGATGTCAGGACTCCATAATAACTTTTTCAACAGACAATAAAAGATATACAAAAAGTAAAAGACACAAAGTGTTAACTCAGTTCGGTGCAACTTCACCTACGTCTGGGGGCTATCAAGTTAGGAAGGAAATTCACTATAGTAGTATCAATTCAAAGCATACATAAAAACCCTTGGTATACTAGCTTCTCACTTAATCACTATCCGTGAAATTTCTACAACTAGTCCTAGATATGAGAGATCCCCCTCCCATTTTCTCTTAATCACAACCCTGTGATCGTCCTATTAATAAAAGATGATGGAGGCACACTCCATGAAAAGCAGAATTCACTCTTGCTTCAAAGCTTATGAGTAATTCAAAATTACAAATCAAAGACAATCCAACTCTAGCATCAATATGATATTGGAGTGGCTAACAAATTACAAAGACTCAAACCTTAAATAGCTCTCTAGTAAATTGCGGCTTCAGTGCTCAATTAGGTCTTCTGTCTTTGTTTATATAGTCTGAATGCAGAATGAGTGTGATGCATAAGTTCGGTTAAAGATCAGCTGAAATCTCGATATTTCAGCACAAATATATTGAAGCAGACCAATTGTTTCCTTAAATGTTGCAACAACATTCTTAAGGACTAAGTTAAGCATAAACCGCATTCATCTGCTTCTAGAATCACGCAATCTTGGTCAACTCTTCTCGTGAAACAAATCTTTAGATATTATATGAAAATCTTCACGTTTAAGATAAATCTCCAAGAATGCGGATCATAGCACGCTATGATGTCGTACCAACATGTTAAGACATTATGTCTGACATCTTGCTATAACTAAAGTTTTAACAAAATGCAGTTAATACTAGTCTAAAAAACTAACAATCTCCCCCTTTGGCAAATTTTGGTTAAAACAATCTTTGCATCATTATCAGAAGAGTGGGAGATCATATGGTCATATCTTCTTTCATTTAAAATAAGTATTCAACTCGAAATAAGATAACAGAAGAACTTCAGCATTTTTTTAAAGACTTACTTTAAAAATAATGCACAGATGGACATGTTGAGACATTGTAACAACCCAATATTTTTATATATGTTTTAATAGTTTATGTGACATATTTTTATTTTAATCTTTCAATGATCTTTTTCATAAATTGTTTGATTATTTATATCTTATATTATTTTATTAGATGCTTCATTTTATTTATTTTAATTTTTAGTATGTGAGTGTATCACTATAAAAAAATAAAAATTAGTGAGGGATATTTAGTGAGGGAAAACGTGAAATTCCTTTCTAATTCCGTCACTAAATTTTGCGACCAAGGAATTTGTGAGGAATTTCATTTTTTCTGTCACTAATTTCCCTCGCTAATTTTGCTTTTTCTAGTAGTGTATACCAGATATTTTAATTAATTAAACTAGAAGATAAAGGAACTAATATTATTAGTCATAGAATAGGACTGGCTAAAATTTCAGCTGTGGAATTAATTCTTAGGGTGCGTTTGATTTCTTGAAAAATGAAGGACAAGACAGAACAACTTCAGTTGTCCAGTGTTTGATTTGTAAAACTGTTTTAGGGACAGGACAACCTGGAGGCAAGAGACAGGACAAAAACTGAAATTTTTGTCCCTCACCAAACCACAACACAACTTTTTGTCCCACGTACAAGTTGTCTAAAACACCAAAATAGCATTTCCTCCTTCAAAAATCTTATAAAACGAAAAATTATTCAATACAATAAAAATTTGTTATATGTTGTTCTGCCTTGTGTTGTGTTGTTCTGCTTTGTACTGTTCTGTCTAGTACTTACTGTTTTGCAAACCAAACACACCCTTAGTATTAAAGATATATGCACGTATACATTTAAATGCTTTCTAACTTTTTCTCTATGCCGTCCTTTCAAAAGAAAAATATTTTCTCTATGCCACCTCAAATTGTTAGTAGTGTTGTTGACCAAGTTTATTTCCCTAATTGATGTCAATCTCATCTTTTGATCTCTTGCATTCTAATTTATGGGTACCTTTGACTAGAATAATCTCTTTAATATTGACTTTATTTCCATCAATTCCACCTTAACTCTCCTTGATCTTGTATCGTGCCTTGCCTTACATACATCAGCCTAGTAATGTTTTAAATCACCCTCGACTTCACAAGAAGCTACACATCTAGATAGTTAATAAAAGAGAGAAGAAAATATGGAGCCTATTTTTCATTAAAAATATATCACGCCCAACCATCACCTTGCCGTGTATATCCAAAAATATTTCCAAGTCCTTCTCTTGCCGTGTATATCCAAAAATATTTCCAAGTCCTTCTCTTCTAATTTCTTGTCATTCCAGCGTTGAGTACTCTCTCTCATTCACCATGGGACGGTAAATTGTGTGTTACTAGGAAGCGGCGAAGGTAAGAGCTTTTTCCCCATACGTTCTTACTAAGTGCTAGGACCTTGTTATGAAATGGTGGTAGAATTTCTTGTTGTTTGAAAGAAGAAGAAGAAAAAATTAATATATATATATATATATATATTTATTAAAGTTTGGATTTATTTATGAAATTTATATATGAGAATGTGGTATTGATTTTTATTATGTTTTATATGCTTTGTGAAGTTTGAGAATAAAAATATGTAATTTGTTTAAGATTTAATTGTGTGCAACGTTTTAGCCTGTGTGGCTCGTTTTATTTTGCATCTTCCAAGCATATGCATAGCCTGTGTGGCTTGTTTCATTTTAATGACATTTGCATAGCCTGTGTGGCTTGTTTAGACTGTGTGGCTCGTTCTTAGCCTGTGTGGCTTGTTTATATCCGGATCATGTAGTGATTAAGAGCATGCATGTCATGCATAATTTCATTTGTGTTATTTTCTTAAAATATGGCCTGAGTGTAATTTTATTTCTTTTGATCGAGAAGATTTTATACTATCTATTTTAGAGCATTGTTCTTGTGCTTTGAGTATGAACCAATTGGGATAAGGAAATTGACCCTTACATTAATGTAATGTTGTACGTACCTGATGTAGTAAATCCGCAAGTGCACGGTTTACCGAAGTAGTAATAAAGAGTATCGTTCCAACAGGGAGTTATGAATTCAATTAACCTTCAACATAATTAGCAAAGAGTTTGAGTTGAAAAGTTTGGATTTTGTTTTAAAAGGGAAATAACAATAATAATAAAAAGGTGTCTTGGGATTATTGGTTCGTCATGGTGACAAATCCTTCATAAACCAAACCTAAACCTAGAACTTTATGTTGGACCTATTTTCTAAATACAAGTTTCTGTTTAGTCTATCACATCTCCTTTCGGTCTTAGTGACTGTGTTTCTCTAGCAATCACACCTATTTTCATGGTTGATTGCTATTGAAATTCTTGAAGCTCGAAACTTTATTGTCTCAAGGTTTGCTAGACTATTCTCATGTTTCGCAATCCTTGTCTAATTTTACTTGTTCCAATATCAAAACTTCTTCTTTCGATGCTTTGCTTTGATATTTGTGATTATGAATTAACAAGTATTAACCCTCCGCTGACGCTTTATGAATTTGATACTTGTTAATTCATTATTAAAACGGTGAAATTAGATTAGAAAATAGATTTACATAAAATTAGGGTTCGAAGCTTGGTTTGATAGAGATTAGGTTATTAGACTCATCCAACAATCCCAAGACAAGAAGAGTCTACTTACTCATTCTCATTTTAGACATAGAAGAGAAGAAGAAGAACATAAAATAACAATAAAATAAAGGTGAACTTTTATTCAAAGAAACAATTGTCACTTATTATTTCCAAGAACAAAAGATGATTATATAAGCTAGATGGCTGCTCTATTTATAGTCTAACATTGACTTGAGCCCTAAAAAATAAATCACTAAAGTGTTGCACAAGAAACCATGGGCTCTAGGTCAGAAATACTAAAACAGGCAGCTTGTCGAAGAAGCAAAAGCAGTAAAAGGGCAATAAGGGGCGCGCCAAGCTTCATATTTTGGTGAAAGATCTTCAAACTTTTTGCACAATATATTTTTGTATAAGATCTTCATATTTTTGGCACAAATAAGCTCCAAATAACCTTTCTTTTGTTCCAAGACGCAATCTTTGAAATACTTGTTTCGGAAATAAAATAACTTACAATTGAAGTAACATAGCTCTAAAAAGGAAATAAAAACATATAAAATCTAAATAAAATAAACTCAAATATTATATAAAAAGCACTAATTATTGACTCATCAGTACCGAATATAAAATATGAAGCTTGATGTGTGATGAAACGCTTACGGGGGCAAATTCGGTTTTTTAATGGAAAAGAAGATTAGTTTTTATTTAGTTGTAATTGTAACTTTAAAAATATTTTTGAACTCTATTATTAAGAAGTAATTTTCTATTGATTTATTTTTAATAGTTTATCTTTCTATTAGTTTCGAACAAAAAGTTTGTAAAAAAAAAATTATAGTCTCATATTTTCTAAAATAAATGAATAATTTTAATTAATGTCTTGGATGAAAATCCGGGGCGTTACAGACATCATGGAGCACATCAGAGGCGTCAGCAACAGATTAGATATGGAACCCAACCTCACAGAAAATATCAGTAGAAATAAACTCCACAGAGAGAAATAAACTCTCATTCATTTATCAGCCCAGGGAGAAATAAACTCACACATATAATGCATCAGAGAAAAAAAATAAATTTCTCATATCCTCAAGATGTCAGGGCATCTGGTAAGACACCAGTTCACCAAAACGTACACACCCACATGCATTTCAATCAAGCACATACTACCATTAAATCTATCATATATAAGTAGGCTAGTAACTGATAAAGCTCCCCCTCAATGGTAGACCAGAAAAAAAATTATGCTCACCCTCAGACAATGCTTCCGTAGCAACATGCATAATGAAAACCTACCATATTATAAATGCTAGTCCCCCTTTAGTTGCAGAAATCATGCAATGTCATAACAATATGCATAACATCTAAAATCTACTCCCCCTTTCTAGCCATAAATTCTAACAAACTATCATGTATAAAGAGCTAAAGTAACACATTGTCAAAGCACAAAACATAAAGTGAAGATATTACAGAGCAGGCATTGCCCATAAATATCAAGGAGTAAAAAAGATATAAAAAAAAAAAATAATGTTTGGACTGCCTTCTGTTTCCTCATTCTCCTCACTACTGGTATCCTTATTTGCAACATCCTCTGTATTGCCGTCGGCATTTTCTTTGTCAGCATCCATAGTGGCTTGTGCTGATAGACTCAAGTTAGGCTTGTCCACACTAGCCTTCCTTTCAGTGCTGGACTAGATTGTTTCTTCCATGGTTTTGGTCATTTCTTGAAGCTCTGCAAGGATACCTTCCTTTGTAGTGGAGCTAGCAGCTTCTTGTTAAGATGTTAGGACAATGTCTGGGACATGTGACCCTGCAAGCAGCTTATAGTGAAAATTAAGAGGGAATTCTCTCCTGCTTGCAACATCAGCACTAACCAAGATTCCAGGATGTTGGTTCCGAATGATAGCACAAATGAGTGATTGAAAGGCAATGGACTTCTTTATAGCAAATGTTTGAGAATGCTTCACAGTTTGCTTAAATACATATGAACCAAAGTTGAAGTTAATTTTTGTTCCTACAATGTAAATAAATCTTCCCAAACCTATAGCAATAGTGGAGGTATGATTGGTTGGCACCCAATTCGCAGCTTCTAGCTTGTGGAGAACGACATACTTCACACTTAACTTGCGTGAGACCAAATTACCTTTGATAGGCCATTTTTTGACTTGAATTGCTGTAATCTCCTTGCAAATATCATTATGAGTGATTTCCACTTCAGCATGTTATTCCTCATTCCTGCCTAAAACTCTATTAATTATCTCAGGGGAGAATTCTACACATTTTCCTCGGACAAATACCTTCCTCTACTCAGTGCTTAGGGGATTATCACAATCCTTAGGAATGTTGACTATGAATTCTTTCACCAACATTTCATAACAATTGCAAATGCCACTTACACTTCTTCTTAATCCAGCTTCATTAATGAGTTCCATGATTTGCTTACACTTCTTCTTTGTTGATTTGAGGATCATCCACTTCAGTTTCAGTATCTTCATTACTCGGTGTAGTTTCTGAAGGTAAGAAAAACCACAAGAAGGGGGGTTGAATTGTGTTGTTGGAAACTTCTTCTTTTACGTTCTAGATAACTGTCCTCAGGTTCAGAGTCTGAAGTAGTTCAGAGTCTGAGTGAGTTCAGAGTCTATGTGCAGCGGATAATGTAAAGAACAGAAGAAGAAAGAACA
>Ga0228710_1007022_pt1 | contig 16817 bp, 13 predicted proteins | sample MedpolnodulmetaG_FD_177995 | JGI IMG/M metagenome (GOLD analysis project Ga0228710, IMG submission 177995) | Root nodule microbial communities from Medicago polymorpha collected in Santa Monica, California, United States - pink nodules | ecosystem: Host-associated > Plants > Roots > Nodule... | reverse complement strand
TCAGCAAAACTCAAAACATCATATATCATTATGATCATGGTCATCATTCCATATAATGATATAACAACTACAATCTAAACTTTAAACAAACAAAAGTAATACTTTTTTCAACTCCTATCAATATCCTTATCAATCATCATCCAGAATTAAAAGTTGAGTTGACACAGCAAGAAGTCAAGATTAACAATGTTGGCGAAAAGGGAAAATGCTAGCCACAGGCGGAGATGATACAAAGGAATTGCAAAAATCTTGCCTTGACGATTTTAACAAATAAACGGAATTCACCAATTAACAAAAAGATTAAAAAACCAAATGCACTTCATACACCCTTTGAAAGAAAGAAAATTTATTATTCAATGAGGCCTTTGCAAGCATAGAAGACAAATCTTAAAAAGTCAATTAACGTTGGGTTAAATAATTACTAACAATGTTTCAAAGCTTTCTAGAATTTAAAGTGAAAGAATGGGTGCAAGTGATATATAATAACTAATTTAACAACACATGAACAACCCCATGGTCAATAATCGTGGTCACACATGTCATGAATCGTAGTATGTACATCAAAACTTATTTTTGAAATATTTACCCTATTAAAGATGGTATGTGTTTTAGTTCAACTATTGAATATGGTTATGTTTCATAATTTTAGACTGACTCAACTTTAAATACTACACACATATTTTTCAGTCTTGAGCATAGGTTGAACACTATGAAATAGTCCGATAACAATTTGCATCTGAGAAAGAAGCCAGATAAATCTTTGTAAATAAAATCTCTATGTATCCAAAATAATCATGCAATGTGTATACCAAAACTTAAATCAAACAAAAATTTACCCATAAACTCAAATTGAATTACTCTCTAACAAAACAAATGACCCATATCTTAAATCACAAACTAATTCCCTTTCAACCTATTAACCCATATCTTAATCTATAACTTAATCATGCAGAAATTTATCCAAAAACTTAAATTAAATTACTGTCTCAGACACAAAAATTTACCCAAACTTAAATTAAATTATGTCTCAAACACATAAGTTTACCCAGAAAGTTAAATTAAATTACTATCTCATACCAATGCATGACTTATTTGAAATATGAAGAACAAATTTCAAAAAGATAAACTTATACACCCTAAATGCTTACCCTCAAACTAGAAATTGAAGAACAAATTCGAGATAAAACTCACATGCAAGAGAAACAACAACAAAGAAAGTTAGGACGGCGAATCTGAGCCCAGCGATTGTGACAAAACATAGAGAGGGGAGGATACGGCGCGAGTGTGGTGTCGTTTGGAGTGGAGGCGGCGATGGTATAGGAGATGTTGGGAGTGGAGGCGACAGTGTGATTGGCTGGCTGAAAAATGAAATTGAGAAATGGAAGTGAGAGAGAGAAGGTGTGTAAGGTTTGATCTTATTTTGTTTTTTAAATCAAAAATAATTTAATTTCCACCCAGACAAAGGATGCCACATCACTAGTGGTACGAAAGGGTGTATAAAATAAAGTGGTCGATCTATAATTTTCCTTGTTTATAGGAACCAGTTTCACAAGTGTTTAATTTTTTATCTTAAAATATAATTCCTTTTTTATTATTACAAGAATAATGCTCTGAAGATATTATTAGCAATAACATCATCTTTGTTTCTTTTTCATTATTTGTATGCTAAAATTAAAAATATTATTATTATTATTAAACAACTTAATTCATTTCTTTAATAATGATAAGTGAAATATACTAAGGTAAAACGTCAAAAATATGGTTGCAAAACTGCAGATCCTCTCCATTTGTGGAGAAAATGGCCATCTCAATTTCCTTTCATAAAAACAAGACAAGTGGATAATTAAACATCAATGATTCTTATTCATTCATACATGATTTATGATGTATTTTCTTTATTTTCAAAAACATAACATTTAAAGCTTCGCCTTCTCAATCCTCTATCTCTTTCTCTCTCAAAAAGGTATGTGATTGATGCATATGCAATTCAAATTCAAATTTCAAACATATGGCAAGCTATTATATCATAATATACACTAAATACTATAGAGTTTTTCTAATTACACCCCGTGTATTTTGGGTTACACCTCAAGATGACAAAATTTCCCTTAAATAAAATATAATTTAAACTTAAACTCAGTTTAATGGTCATGTAAACTGAGTTTAAGTAGGTATTGTAAACTGAGTTTAAGTGTACATACTTAAACTCAGTTTAAGTAAGTCATGTAAGTTTAGTTTAAGTAGGTCATGTAAATTGAGTTTAAGTATACATACTAAAAGTCAACTTAAGTAGGTCATTTAAACTTAGTTGAAGTAGCTCATGTAAATTTAGTTTAAGTGTATATATCAACCTTGTTCAATGATTCTACGTAATCTTATATTAAGTATATACATGTAAACTCAGTTTAAGCAGGTCATGTAAACTCATGAACATACTTAAACTAAATTTAAGATAACATCAACAATGTAAATTGAAACCGTGGTAAAGTGCAGTGGAACAAAAAGAAAAGAAAAATTGAAACTAGCATTATTGAAAAAGAAGAAGAAATTCACTTGCTTGTATGCAATCAAGTATGGATCAAAGGTGTTTTGATTCACTCTTTAATCTTCCATAGAGATTGATTGAACATCAGATTGTTTGATCGTTTGTCGGTGAAAGAGGGTGAAACTCAATACAATGAATAAAATCAAAGTTTTAAGAAAAATTATATAAAAGGACAATTTTGATATTATCATAAACTTTAAGAAAATTTGGGTGTAACCAAAAATATAGTAGAAAAATTCAAATCTATATCGTCTTATTTTAATTTCTTTTGATTTTGCAACAAAAGGTATAAAAAAAAAAATTAAATCAATTAATAGGAAACCTTTTCTTCATTCACACGTAGCATAAAAAATCTTAGAGATGACACTCAAGGGTCAAGCCACATAAGAAGCAAACAAATTTTCCAAATAGTTACACACAGTAATCTTAAATATAACCAAATTTAACTATTTCTATCATATTTAATGATGTCATTTCTAAAACAAATCATGGGAACATGCATGTAAGTTTTTACACTACAGTATTCTCCCATGTATTTGTATTGATTTCAAAATGCATCTTCAAAAGAGCCTACAATTTTTATCTCAAGAACAAGTAGATAAATTATATACAAATATTTGTCAAGAGACATATCAACTGACTGGTCAGTGATGTCTTTTCAATACAGCACAAGAAAAAACCAATATATACATACAACAGTGTGCATCCAACCACAAACCATTAAGCAGGAAAAGAAACCAAGAGAGAGGAAACCACCCTCAAATAAGCTTGATTTCTGAAATACAATGAACAACTGTAACCTAAAATACAAACACTATTTCTACATTTTCCCCCTTCAACTCTATCTATCATACACCTATATAATCAAATTATTGAGACTATTTTTCAAAGCATAGAAAAGCTTAATGAAAAATGTTGTACCACACCAGCAGTATGTGGAGGAGAATAGAAAAATCACAGTATCTAATGTTTACAAGCACCACAACTAGGCTTCTTCTTCACAACAGAAATTCATTTGCCAAAAGACACCAGCTTCATGCAGAAAGAACAAATATATAGCTTTGAAACAGTTTACTCCCTTGGCCGTGCAAGCCAAAGAGAACTCAGGGCTCGCAGCCGGGAGAAATAATCACTTATTGCGAGAAGAGCTCGAGCTGATTGCCTGGTTGTTAATATCCGAAGCATTTGTTGCAACGTTTGCTGCCTCAGGTTATCAGCCTATAAACATGAAGGAAAAGGAAAACAAAAGTGAATTGATAAGTATTATAAGTTGTAACTCCTTTTATTTGTTCTGATGAATCAACCTGTCATACATGTGTATCATTAATAAAATCTATGTTCAATTGTGCCCTAAGATACACAATTAATCCTTTTATATTCTTCATAATTTTATTGGTTGATATTTTCAAGTTTAGCAAATGAAGTACTGACACAAACACGACAACGGAACGCATACACGGTATACAGCAACGGAAAGTATGTTATTGAATGAAACTATGTGTCGGTGTCTGACACTCACACATGTTGAACACCAGACACGCCTACAAAAAGATGAAAGTTGAGATGAAGAAATAGACAGTTAATTACCTGGCGAAGAAATCCCTCAAGAGTACCGAGCTTTCCCATGGCCATAGCCATTTGTCCCATATAATTGGCCACATTTCCAGAAGCACCTGATGGGTTGGGTGAACCATTAGCCAATGTCTCGGAAAGTGATTGCTGCAATGCGTCCATTCCTTGGGAAAGAGCATCTTCAGCTTGTTGAGATGACTGTTGCAAGTTGTAGATGCCCATCAACTGTTGTTCAGTTAAAGGCTCCAAATGACTTGCAAGAAGCTGCAACAGAATCAATCCAGTTTTAGATGTACGAATAACGTGACTAAAATGAAATATACCTTAAAAATCCAACACTTAATCAAACGTTATCAAGATATATGAATATGCAAACCATAGAGAATAAACAAACGAGGAATTTATCACCTTAAGAAGTTCAGATGAGCGAAAGCCTCCAATCCACATGAAACACCTCTCAGCTGGAGTCTTCCACATTCCTGATAGAATGTGGAAAACATCAGCTTTTGCTGCAACACCTTTCAGCCTGTAGATATCTTCAAATTGAGTCATGAAATTGTCAACAATGGTACGGAGTTCAATATCCCCAGCATGAGAATTAATTGCAGCCCTTAGTTCATTGGTTTGCCTATTATGCTCTTCTAACCATCGTGCGTATTCTGCATCAAATGCCATTGCACCTGCATACCAAAAACGTCAACACAATTTAGGTTCTGAAAGACAGCACAAACTACAGTAAAAATTTGCCCGTGACAGCCCATGTTACAAACTACTATTTTGTCATAGTTGAAAATGATTTAATTCATATGCACCGCCAGTGTAAAAAATGTAACACTGTCCATCAACCGTAACTATCACATCATAAAAAAATGTTTGTCTTTAATCGTACCTGCTTCTAAAATCACAGATATGATGGCTGTGATTTGTTGACTGTATAAAAAATTAAACTAGTTCAAAATTATAGCACATGCTTGCACTTACCAACAACATACTTATGATGCTGTCGCATCAGAGCAACTAAAACTACGTTCTAACAAGCATATTGAACAGGGTGGTATTGAAGTGAAAGAGGCAAGTTGAAAACAATTAATTGCATCTAGGCAATAAAAATTTGAATATCTGTATATGTTATCAAAAACGAGGTTTGATATTTTTACAGGAAATATTGGATTCTTTCATGAAAAAAGAAACATATCACAACAAATGTATGGAGCATTTGTCAAGCCGAGAGTTGATGGATTTTGCATTGGTTATAGCCACAGCTTTAAATTCAATGTTATCAGACTCAAAAGTCACCGAAAATTGCTCCAAGTAGAAGGGACTTTGATGCAGTTAAAAATTCCAAGCTTAAAGCAAACAATTGGAGGTAAAAGAAGATTAAATACCATTTCCACTCATTGAATGGGTCTGCTCTCCAGTACTTGAAATAAATATTCCCTAGAAAAGATAAATAACCAAATCATCAAATAATATAGTAACATAACCAGAATAAAAATAGTAAACAAAGATAAGTATCAGAATTTGAATCACGGATAGTGAATAAATAGCAAAACAAACCTGCTGGCGTGCTCGCTGTAGCTCTTGCTCTAGTTGGGTCAGTTTCAGCCTGCTGCTCTCTAATTGTTGCACATATGCCTGAATGAATGGAAAGAAGAATTTACAAAATTATTAACCAGATTGCATGCAGAAGAAACAATTTACAAGTTCATTTACAATTTAACAGAAAAAGGCTGTACCTTTTTCCTCAGTCGGCTTTTCCTGGCAGCTTCACGATTTTGAGCCAGCCGTCTTAACGTCTGAATGAAAGCAAAATTTAACATATAGTAACAAATGCTTATGTTTATGCAAATATAATTACATTATATAACCTTTTGATCCGATTTATCTTTTGATCTTTCACTGGATTCCCCCCTTTCAGGCTGCAAAACAAAAATGAAGACAAATATTTTATTGGAGTACGAAAAAAACATGCTTTTGACTGTTTGAATAAATTAAATTCCAGATTCAGAATAAACCGTATGATTAAACTAAAGCAATCACCATTTGATTCTTGTCTTCTGTATCATCTGTTGAAGTATCAGCGCTTCCCTCAGCCATATTGGACTCTCCCCAATTCTCACGATGGCCACCAGATGTTGAAGCCAAATTTGGCATCGCGTCTTTTTGTAATTGCAATGTCTGAGACCCAGCAATTGCAGCAGAGAGGTTTATATCCGAGTTTGCAATGGACTGTACCATACATACATGCAAGTGAAGAGTGTAAGGTGCAGAAATTCATTTACATTTTTCAATGTATTGATTTTATTGGAATACAATTTTACCTTACTTAAAGCACCAAATTGAATATCAGCACCTAAAGCTTGACTATTTGCTTTCATTTGATTAAACACTGGATCTGAAAGATAATATACAAATAAATAGGTTAATCAAGGTTTCATAAGGCTCCATCGAGAGGGTAACAACTATTCTAATAGCATATTAGCATGTATTTTATCATTATTTACTTTTTTTAAGGACTTCTCTGTCAGCAAATTACAAACAAATGCAACACGTTGGATATATTCTGTTTTTAATACACAACGATATGCAAGTGTGACAGTATAAGCTCTAAGAACACGGGACAGCATAGTAAGTTAGTAAAACAGAAGTTCACAGCAAAGCAATAAAAACAACAAAAAAAGGGGTAAAACTGCTAGAGATCCAAACGTGAGCAGCATACTTCTGCTAAGATTCATGGCATCCTCAACACGAAATCCTAGAGATTGTTCAAGGGCTCCAAAATCAGAAATTCGAGAAGGATGAATATTAGTTCCCTCCATGCCCCTGAAATCCAAAATCATGACAACATGTCAAAACATATGCTGGGTGCTTATCCAAGAAAAAATCATAACTACATGCAGCCAATGATGAAATCCATGTTTCAAAGCTAAAAAAGGTCCAACATGGATGCTCAAGATCTAACAACAAATCGGCAAGAAGCATATGAACACGAAAAGTAATAGCAATCTTCTATGAAAAGGTAAAGCCACAAAAAGAAAAGAGCATATAAGGTTTGTATCGTCTCAACTTTCAAGAATTAAAAGAATCTGAAAAAACTGACATTCCGCACAAGCGAGGAACAACGAATTAGCCGCGTTATGTTCTATGAAGTAAATGGAAGTATTTTTACAGGGTTTTAAAGTTAGATCTGCGACCGTGATTTGTGCCACCACGGCATCAATTTTTTTCATGTTTTCCTATAAAAGCATCAACGGCATTTGACCACAATTCTCTCCGATATCAAGGTAAGTATCCGCAATTTAAAACTTTGTTCATCTCCTCTAAATTTAAGAATTCCCAATAATTAATAAACAATAAAATCAACATATTAACACTTTTTATCATTTCCACTGCAATAGACCCTAACTTCAATTCAACATCATATCTCTTCAATAACATGCATAATTTCTACTAGTTACATAACACATATACTAAAGTACTATATTGACTATATAAACCATCTAAAGGCACCTACAATAAATTTAAACAAAATTTTACCCCCAATTTTAATAGCAAGACCAATCAAAAGTAAGATTAACATTAAACAAAAGGGTCCTCAGACAAATTTACATGGAATTAGATGGAGGTGCGTAGCTCGGCATCCCGTTAACAACCTTGTTAGTGTCCTCAGCAGTTCTACCTCTACTGCCCATCAATAACCATTTTCTTATCTTATCTTTCTTCCACAAACCTTAAATCCACAACTAGGCCTTGAAACACAAAGAATACAACTTTAGTCAAACCCACATGAGAAGAAGAAAAAAACCACAAAGAAAAACATGAATTAATTAAGACAAAAGTTGATTAATTATAAACTAACTACAGGTTCATGAAACAGGATTTAAGACAAAAACATCCTTAAATAACATTGGTAACAAAAAAATAAAAAACATTGGCAACAAAATAAGTGTCTGAAAAACAGAAAAAACTAGAAATTCCGTACAACTGCCTATAAACAAAGTACAAAACTGAAACTAAAAATCAAAAATACCAAAACAGAAAGAAAAAAAAAATTGAAAATAAAAATAAAAGGCCCACCTTGTGAAAACAAAGCTGACCACTAAAAAAACTTGATAAGAAAAAGTTATTTTTATGAGAATTTAATGGAAATTGAAGAGGTTTAAGCAATATATACCCAGAAAGAAGAAACAACAGATGGGAAAATGGAACTGCAAACAAACCCTAAGCAAGTGACAAAGTTGAAGATAAATACCAACAACAAGACTTATTGACTTTTTTGATCGAAAAGGAATAAAATACAACTTTATTATTTTATTGTTTGTTAATGATGTTACACAGTGCAATTTTGTCTCTAACATAGAAAATATTCAATTGAAAAATGGTTCGGTCTACTTCAACTTACAATGTCGATATTATTACATAGATCATATTGATGTTAAACGCAAACCATTTCATATACTGTTTGTCTCTTAGTTTAGATACACAAGATAACAATCAAATTGAAATGGTTTTTTCATTTAATATGTGATTGATAATTTCAATGAGAATTTTAATAAATTAAAGATTTTTTAAGAAACAAGGTTTAAGTAAGTTGAGCTTCAAGACTTTGGAGAAGCGTCAAAGCTCAAAAAGTGTTTACGTAAATTTTTATAAATTATTTATCAAAAAGTTATCACATTAGAAATAAAAGTTAAATTTATAATATTGTAGGTGATTGAAATTTCATCAACTGAGTCAACTTTTACTCTGTAAGATATATAAATGAAGAATTTAAAATTCAAATTATAACTTTTTTATAATGTCGTATTTTTATCAATCGAATTATGATCACGATAATCTAATTAATGATATTTTATTAATAGTATTATTAGCACACCGCATATTCAGAGAGGAGCATCAAGTTGATCTTTTTGGTGTAATAATTACGTAATATTTTATGAGAGGGAGAGAGAGTCAGTGGAGGAAGCGTGACGTTCAGACCATTCCATTCCAATTTCTTGCACACGTCCTTTTCTTCTCAAACCTTTTTTCATTTCTCTAACTTTTTTCAATAATCAAAAAACAACTTGTCTTTTTTCATTTTTCATATTTATGCTAATTTACCCGTTTACTTTTTTTCTTATCTTCTTTCTTGTTACACTATATTTATTTGACACCAAAAGTGAAACATTCAAGTCTAACCCTATATGGTTAAAGGTCTAAAATAAGGTCTATAAATATATATAGAAAAAAAATTAGTTTAGAGTTTGAACAATAACAGTCATGAAAGTTTTTTTTTTTTTAAAGAAGATAGTAATGAAAGTTAAGCGGTTTTTATGTTGACTTGTTAAGTTGAGTAATACCTATACAAATTTTATAAAAGATTTAAAAAATAAGTATTTTTTCACCTAAAATTTTGAGACTAAAGTTCTTGCTTTAACCGACCTTGGAATATTTTCTCTGAGACGAGATTTTTTCACATATATAAGAGTTAAGAATTAAACTCTTCACAACTTATTTTAGTTGTTGAGTTGACTCATTTACCACTCAAATCAATCAGACATTGTTAACTACTTTTTCATCTAGCCTAATATATTATGTTCAATGAAAATATCTATGTTAAATTTCTTAAAAATAAATAAATAATATCTATGTTAAATGAAGTATAACAAAATATATTATGTTCCCTCTAATACAAACTCTAATATTTGTTATAAAAAAAAAAATCATTTACTTTATATATATTTATTATTATTATTATTATTAAGTCCAGTCTTCCTTCCTTTTTTATCTTTTCTTTTTATTCTTCTTCCTCATTTATTTGGATCATGACATTTGTTGCTCCACGAGTGACCTCCAACGATCCACCACCGCACACCATATATTCACATAAGTGTTGAGCATCATTGCACTTGTTGCATGACTTTCTTCCTCGTCGTGAATAAAGTGACAACAAACAAAGACTAAAGTAGTTTGGTGTTGAAGACATTCAATCAGATGAGACAAATTTATCCAACGATGAATAAATATTGTGCACCGTATACAACCTAAGTTCCTCTTGCACATTAAAATCCGCCTTAAAAACATGTACTCTAAGTAGTATATAATTTCCAGACAAAAATATATCAGAAAACTCTATTTTTTAAGCTTTGGTTTGAACAATATTGTTTTATGACACCATCTAACTAGAAGGCTAAAATGAATTAGTTGAGATATGACTGTCTATGAATTAAAAAACTAACTTCTCTCAACAAATGTTTTTTTACGCATGCACCGTACGAGTTTTATAGCAGATTCCATAGCTTTACGAGCACTTCTTATCTATTTAATTTTTCCCTTGAAATTGGAACAAACACAAAAGACAAGTTGGGTTTAAAAAATGAATTTGGTGTGAGATTGTTGTATAATGAGAATCGCTTGGTAGGGTAGTGGATTGAACATCGAATGTAAATATAAAAATTATAAAGTTGTTTCAAAGTTAAATTATTATATTTATCAACACAATAAATTGAGTATTATAAAGCAAGATGCCAAGAAATTGCGTATGATGTGCCAATGTATGGGTCATTTGTTAGTGGTTAATGGCTAGGCAACCTAAATGAGTTATTTAAAATTGTGTCGATACTTTTTCTTCAAGAGTGGACCTTTAACGGTCTTCAATTGAAGAGTTGGAAATGAAGAGTGAAATGGTGATGAGAGGCAGGGTGGTCCTCGATAATTTGGAGGCTATGCTGCAATTTTGATAATTTTTATTTAAAAAGTATTGAAAAAATCAAACATCACTTACAGTGACACATTTAAATTGTTGTTAAATATACGACTTAGTTACTGAGAGTGTATAATTGACATCAAAATTGTTGTATTTTAGACATTTACTTATAAAAAAATGACATTTAGTGACGGATTTTGTCCGTGAATATAAGGTTTTTTCTCCAAATTTTTGAGACTCCTCTAAGTTTGAGGCCCTCTGCCAAAGGCCTTGTTGCACTTGCACAGGATCGGCGCTGATGAGAGGTGGTGGTTAGTGTTCTCAAAACTAGGTTAAAATTTTGTTGAAGACTCTCTTTAGTAATAGTAAAAAGAATGTCATATATACCGGTGTTTTTGTGACTTTCTCTTTCTTTATCCTTTTGTGTTATCTTTATTGGGGAAATCATCAAAACATCATTGACTTTTAAATAAAATTATTTTGTGCTCCACCCTCTTCTACATCACAATACACTTTTAAGTTACTCGAAATGTGTAGATAATTATTTTAAATTTTAAGGTAAGTAATTTAATTTTTCGATGATCAATTTTGTGTTTAAGGTTTATTAAAACATAATATATATATATATATATATATATATATATATATATATATATATATATATATCATAGTTTATTTTGGTGGTCCATCCGAATATTTATTTCTAACTTCGCTGCTGTTTCGAACTTTGATCCTACATATATAATATAATGTCTCTGTCAACTAAGTTAAGTTCACTAGGATATTTAAATTGTCTTCTTTTTTCTTTTCTTTTTTGTCAAATTGTTTTCTTCTCTTGATTTCTTTTTTACATTGTGATTTGTTAATACAATAGGCTATTGACCGCGACTAAATTGAGCACATCACAAAAGTAATCGGCTAAATTACATTTTAGGCTTTACTTTGATCCCTTAATTTATTTTATCACTTAAGTTATAAGCGATAGACACTTTAGTCACTTATATATACATATTTTTATTTTTCTGGGTTTCTTAAGTTACACACAGTAAACATATTTGTCATTTAAATTATTAACTTTAGGCATTTTGGTCCTTTAAATTATAAACCCTAAACACTAAAAGAAATGACTAAAGTGACTAATATTTATATAACTCAAAGGATTGAAGTTTTTTATGTTTGCAATTCAAAAGACCATAATATGAACGTACAAAACTTTATTGATCAAAATTGAACGTAAATATTTTTAAAGGAATAAAGTGTTTGACGTTTGTAAATTAAGGGATCCAAATAAAATGAAAAAAAATAAGGATCAAAATAAAATTTAAATATAAATTAAAAACAAAAGTATAATTTCTCCAAAACAATATATTGAGACCAGTAACCCATGGGTTGAAGTGTTTCATATTTGGGAAACATAAGTGAAAATATTATAATTTTAGTTCCTAAAAGCATTTTGCCATAAGAAATCGTGTGGGAAGTTTAAACTAAAAGTAAATAAAATAAAAATCATGTGACAAGTGGTGTGATTCAACATTGGAGCCTTATTGTGTGGTGAATAGCACTAACCTTGTAAAAAAAATTAAGAAAGCAGTGGTGCGTTCATATATAGTACAACCACAGTTCATGACATGATATATTCATTCGAAACATGTCTGCAAAATATTATTCAAAAATATACATTGATTTAACTTCAAAAGTAAAGGTGTGTGGGGTAAAATTTTGTAGGGAGCAACTAATGGATTCATTCAGCCTATTCATCTGGCTTATTTGCTTACTGGCCTCAGGGTCACACAACAGTTAAGAGCAATGATTTTGCTTTAGTAAATGAATAGTAAAAAAAGAACTACTAGTGCTGTGGGTTTCATTATGCTTTTGAATACATGAATTATAACCATGATTTGGATTGTGCCATAATATCCAATCATGTCATATTTAAATATAATAATTTATGTGATTCACTTTTTATTAAAACTTTTCTTTAATGCAAGTTTCACTCTTTAAAGTTTGTATTAGTAAAATTAGCAAAATTATAATTTGTGGTATTTTTTCTTCAGACACATCTATTAACCTATTATCAATATGCAAATTGTAAAAAATAAATAATCTTTAAAAAAGTACACCATGTATTTTCTTTTGAGGTGAGTACACCATGTAATATTAATTTTGTTATAAAACTCATAATCAAATGCTTAAATACCCGAGGTGATTGTCACACAAACCACGCCGATTTGATCTTTAAAAACTTGCAAAACTACTCCATCGAATTTGGAATATAAACAAAAAAAAAATATTTCTTATCCTTTCAAAAAATTAATTATCTCATTTAATTGTTTTAACACAAATGAAAAGTTAATTGTATACTCCAAATTGTCTTTCGTAAAAACTTATTCAATAATCGACCAAAAAAAACTTATTCAATAAAAATTAAAATATAACAATTAAACAAAGTCTCCTTAATAAAAACAATTAAACAAAGTCCCTTACAAAAAAAGTAAACAAAGTAAAATTCATTAAAAAGTACTTATACTTATTTTAGGCAAACATTACTTATAGAGTGTTGGAGTTCAATAGGGTTAAGAAAGCTTCGAGAATAGGAGTGAAAATAGGTTGAACCAGCTTCCTAGATTACGACCTAATCTACGTCACGCTTGCGTCATATCAAAATTTTCGAAACATATATATCATTTTTTTAAGGATAAATATATATCATATAAAGTTAAGTTCCCTAAAGTGTCGCGATAAATATCAAAATGGAGATTAATTTCATTGGTATATTAATTGATTAGTCTATTAAAATATAGATCAAATTATTTATTTAACTACGCTCATATGAAATATGTTTTAAACAAACTGACATATCATATAAGATATGTCAATTTGTTTATATGATAATATCACATAAGACTTTCAAAATGTTAGACTTGAGTAAAAAAAATGGTTATGAACATTTAGAGACTATACTTAGTCTTACATTTTTTGATAGATCATACTTAGATCTTGCAAAATCCAACTGGGCATAGCATACTCTCACTCCCTACTCATGGGTTAGAGAGAGCATTGACATATGTATTTGTAAATTGGAAAATGCTAACAAGTGTTATTTACGACACTTGTTATGGAATCATATATAGCAATAATGTCTTGAAAATCATATTGTTAATTCTTTAAAAGTTTAAGAGAAATGTTAAGCTGTCCCCATGGGCACTAATTAAGAAATATAAAAAGAAATATTATCTTAAAAATTATACATTCTACTTTTTGAAAATTAAAATAATGTTATTTTCAATATAATATTTGTCTTTTATTTTTATTTTAACTCATTAACTAGTGTCTCACTTAACCCATGTCTAGCTCAACCCAAAGTTTAAACAATGCTCTTTTTAATAAAAAAAAAAATCCTTTTTATTTTTTAACAAGTGTTATTAGAGTACTTGTTAGCATAATTCTCGTAAATTACTCCTATTAATAATTGACCCAGGAATTCGAACCATGCATTTGTAGAATTTGAGCTAAATCATTACCAATTAGATGAACTTACATTAACACACTACTTATAAGCGTTGATGTACATATTTTTCCTGTAATTTTTAGTTTGTTTTGATATACTCCCACCACCCTTTATATAGAATTTGAGCTTAGTTTGTTTTAATATATACTCTTCCCGTCTTTAATTATATAACAATTTATAAAATAAAATAAAAATGTTTATCAATAAATATAAGACCAACTATATCTTCTTCTTCTTTTTGTTTCGCTCGTTGCAAGTGAATCCCGACACAGATGGGGAGGGTAAGCAATGATTCGCTGCGTCGTGCGAAGGTCCCCAATAATAATATAGTATGGTCCCTCCCTTACAATGAGATACCCTTCCATGCACGTTAAACCACAACATGGGCCATTCAACACTCATTTAGTAGGATAGAGTGGAGTGGCATTTCCTCAGTTTTCATCCATAAGAAGGTCTTTAATTTGATTAAAGAAAAAGCAGTCGAAAAAATTGATTAAAAAAAACCCCACTAATGTTCGGTTTGACAAGTTGTAACTGTAATTCATAACATACAATTCTATAATTTAGGATAAGATAGAAAATAAAATACTTTTGAGTTTTATGTAAAAAAACTGGTTTTCCAATTTTTAATACAATCTTATTTATAAAAAATAAATGACTTTTTAAATTTTAGACAGATCAATTATTTAATAAATTTAAAAAATTATTTGTATTTTATAAATGTGATCGGAATGAGTGTATTATTAAATACACCATTTCTAAAATAATTTTTTTTCCTTAAACTTCTTACGCATTAGCATTTCCCTATAATTTGCAGGGTATAAACTCATAGTATGTTCAAAGTAGACTTTGTTCAATAACCGTCTTATCTCATAAGCAGGGATAAAATTAGACAAATAAGTGTGGATTATATAACTTTCATCGTTCATTATTGTGGATTTAAAATATTCATTACTTCTTTTTGTCTCTGTTAGAACTTTTTTTATTAGAACCTCATTAGTTGCATAATTGTCTCAAGCGCAAGGAAAAAAAAAAGAGAAATGAAATATGTTTTGGATCGGACCAATGCTCAATCCGAGTTGGGATCCAACCCATCCGGAATCCAATCCATAGTGCGGATACATTTCATAGATGAAATCCCACTGAATCGTGGTCCGAACTATTAATCTAGACCGCCTAGTCTGGATTCAATGTTGTGGTTATCCACATATCATTAGAAATGTTCCTTGAGAACACATGCCGAGTTGTAGGCCCAACAGCCAAAAACATACTTATAAATACTAATGCACAACATTTCGTCAGGTATCTCACTCTTTACCCTAATAGTTACATCACTATATGCATCTCTCATTAGTATTTATGTCCTATAAATACTAATGCACAACATTTCGTCATGTATCTCACTCTTTACCCTAATAGTTACATCAATATCTGCATCTCTCATTGACTTGAGTGATAGAGCACGCGCATGTAACCCCCACTTTGGTGGTGAAGGACTCACGTCGGACCACGATGGATTCTTCCCTCATCATAGTCTCAACCAGATTTCAGACCATCTTTCTCAGGTGTGAAAGGATGATTGGCGACTTCAATGAGGAACACTCAGACCATCTTTCTTCATATCAATTATTGATCATAATTTCTCTATTTATGCATAACCCAAATTTCCTTATTTTTAGGATTGCTGCCCACATTTAAAATTTGCCCCAAACAATTTTGTTTTGCCAAATATATTTTTTTATATGGTATTTTGAATCATAACACAACTTATGTCTTTTGTTAATCCATAAAAAAATCTCTAGATTAGATATATCAAAATCACTTTTATTTTAATCTACAACAAACATGCATGTATATATATTTATTTGTTTATTTTGCTAATAATGTATCACTATTTATCAAGATGTCGTTGGGCTAAGTCTCTAAGAGGTAAATCATCCAGACACTTTATCCGACTCTTGTGTGTAATTTTTTTATAATTAAAATAGGATAACTCATTTCATGTGTTCAAAATATTATCTAGCAAATCCTTATTTATTAATTTTGTTAGGTCTGCAGCAATTTAACCTAATATTTTCCCGCTCATTTGATGTATTAGGTTACCAATAATTTAACCTAACAAATTCCATCTAAAAAAATTCATCGCACCAATTTCATTCCTATCCTCTTGCCTTTTTTTGACAATATTTTGTACACAAATTTATTAATTTTATTAGGTCTGCAGCAATTTAACCTAATATTTTCCCGCTCATTTGCTGTATTAGGTTAGCAATAATTTAACCTGACAAATTCCATCTAAAAAAATGCATCGCACCAATTTCATTCCTACCCTCTTGCCTTTTTTTTTGCTATCCTCTTACCTTTTTTTTGACAATATTTTGTACACAATACTAGAAAAATTCATCGCACTAATTTCATGCCTTTTTTTTTGATAATATTATGTACACTTTTTTTTTTAACCAATTTCATGCTTTTTTTTTACGATATTTTGTACACTTTTTTTT